>Ga0079104_1000019_pt1 | contig 269313 bp, 232 predicted proteins | sample MedtruBG_FD_76829 | JGI IMG/M metagenome (GOLD analysis project Ga0079104, IMG submission 76829) | Root nodule microbial communities of legume samples collected from California, USA - Medicago truncatula BG | ecosystem: Host-associated > Plants > Roots > Nodule | place: USA: California...
GGAACGAAGCGGCCCGCCTGGCGATGGTGGCCGACAAGTCGCGCACCGCCGAGGTGTACGGCGACAAGAAGTCGGGCACGTCGATCGGCATCCAGGGCGAAGCCTGGTGGTGATCTGAAGGCTGAAGGGCGAGGCCGCAAGGCCTCGCCCATGCCTACACTGTTGAGGTGAATCGCCGGACGTGAAGCTGTTGCGGTTGGGGGAAACCAACGTGACTCTCCTCGTCTTCCGGCGCCGGCAAATCCCGGCGTCGAGATCGTCCGGCGATGTTGATGGCGAGGCCCCACGGGCCTCGCCATCCTTTTGAGTCATGTCGGCCTCGACGTGATGCCTCAGGTGTCCGAACGGCTCCGGACCAGCCGGAGTCCGTTCGCCACCACGATGAGCGTGGCGCCCATGTCGGCGAACACGGCCATCCACATCGTGGCGCTGCCGAAGAGGGCCAGCACCATGAAGACCCCCTTGATGCCCACGGCGAGCACGATGTTCTGCCACAGCACGCCATGCGTGCGCCGCGACAGACGGATCGTCTCCGGCAGGCGGCGCAGGTCGTCGTTCATCACCACCACGTCGGCTGCCTCCATGGCCGTGTCGGTGCCGGCCGCGCCCATCGCGAAGCCGATGTCGGACCGGGCGAGGGCGGGCGCGTCGTTGATCCCGTCGCCGGCCATCGCCGTGAGGCCGTGACGGCGCTGGAGTTCCTCGATCGCCGCGAGCTTGTCCTGCGGGAGCAGGTCGCCTCGCACTTCGGCGATGCCGGCCTCGGCCGCGATGGTGCGCGCGGTGGCGGCGTTGTCGCCCGACAGCATCACCGGCACCACCCCCAGGGCCAGCAGGTCAGCGACGGCGTCGCGCGAACCCGGCTTGAGCGTGTCGGCCACGGCGAACAATGCGATGACACCCCGGTCGTCGGCGAGCAGGCTGACGGTGCGCCCGAGGGCCTCCTGTGCAGCGAGGCGCGCTTCGAGTTCGGGTGAGCCCAGGCCACGCTCCTTCACGAGACGGTGGTTCGCGAGCGCATAGCGCGTGGCGCCCACGACACCTTCCACACCGCGGCCGGGCAGGGCGGTGAAGCCGTCCACGGCGAGGTGTTCGCCCGGCAGCCCGGCGGCGATCGCGAGCGAGACCGGGTGATCCGATCGGCCCGCCAGGCTCGCGGCAATGGCCGGCGCATCGAGACCCTGCGCAGGACGCAGCACCTCCTGGTGCACGAGGGTCGGCTTGCCCGACGTGATCGTGCCCGTCTTGTCGAGCGCCACCGCCTTCAGGGACCGTGCCGACTCGAGGTAGGCGCCACCCTTGATCATGATGCCCCGGCGCGCGCCGGCGGCCAGTGCACTGACGATCGTGACCGGCGTGGAGATGACGAGCGCACACGGGCAGGCGACCACGAGCAGCACAAGGGCCTTGTAGACCGCGTCCAGCCAGCCGATGCCCATCAGCGAAGGCGCCAGCACCGCCACCGCGACGGCGATGGCGAACACCGCCGGCGTGTAGACGGCGGCGAACCGGTCGACGAAACGCTGCGTGGGGGCGCGCGTGGACTGGGCCTCCTCGACCGCGTGGATGATGCGCGCGAGGGTCGTGTCGGACGCAGCGGCGGTGACCCGGAAGGCCAGCTCGCCGGCCTGGTTGATGGTGCCCGCGAAGACGACGTCGCCCACGGCCTTGTCGACCGGCAGGCTTTCGCCCGTGACAGGGGACTGGTCGATGGTGCTCGTGCCGGCGGTGACCACACCGTCGAGCGGCACCCGTTCGCCCGGGCGGATGCGCACGATGGCCTCCAGCGGGACGGCGGTCGACCCCATGCGGTCCCAGGTGCCGTCGGGCTGCTGCACTTCGGCCTCCTCGGGGGCCAGCGCGAGCAGGCCCTCGATGGCGTTGCGTGCGCGGTCCGCGGCGCGGGCTTCGATCAGTTCGGCGATGGCGTAGAGCGCCATCACCATCGCGGCCTCCGGCCACTGGCCGATCACGAACGCACCGGTCACGGCCACCGTCATCAGCGCGTTGATGTTCAGGCGCCCGCGCCGCAGCGCCGCGAACCCCTTCGTGTACGTCTCGACGCCGGCCAGCCAGATCGCCACGGCGGCGACCGCGAGACCGGCCCACTTCAGCGTGGGCGCGTCGCCGAAGAAGAGGTGCAGCGACTCGGCACCGAGCGCGAGCAGCAGGGCCAGGGCGAGGCGCTTCACGCCGGTGGACGCGGCATGGTCGTGGTCGCCGTGCCCGTGGGGTCCGTCGTGGGCATGGTCGTGACCGTGGCCATGGTCGTGCGCATGGCCATCCTCGGCGTGCGCGTGCGGCGCCGGTGCGCCACCGAGCGGCTGAGGTGCAAAGCCGGCGGCCCGGATGGCGGCCAGCGCCGCAGGGATCACCTCGGGCGCCGCGCGGATGCCCAGTGTGCGGGCCCCGAGCTGGAACCGCAGGCCCTGGATGCCGGCGACGGGTTCCAGGGCGCGGCGGATCTCGCCTTCCTCCACGGGGCAGTCCATCGTGGGGATGCGGAAGGTGGTGCTGTCGGCGGCAGCGGGTGCCTGGGGCACCTCCGCCACGGGGGCCGGGGCCGAACAGCCTCCGCCGCAGCAGGCGGACGGGGGCGACGGGGCGACGTTCAGGCGGGTGCGGGAATCCATGGCGTGATTACAAACCCTGTAGCGGGTGTAGAGTCAAGCCGCATCTTTTCGAGAGGGTTTCCATGAAGATCGGCGAACTGGCGCGCCTCACGGGCACCGCGGTCGAGACCATCCGCTTCTACGAGCGGGAGGGCTTGTTGCCCGAGGCCGCCCGCACGAGCGGCAACTACCGCGTCTACGGCGACGACCAGGCCGAGCGCCTGGCGTTCATCCGCCGGTGCCGTTCGCTCGACATGACCCTGGGCGAGATCCGGGCGCTGCTCGCGTTCAAGTCGGCGCCGCAGGAGAACTGCCAGGGTGTCAACGAACTGATCGACGAGCACATCGGGCACGTGGCGCGGCGCATCGACGAGCTGAAGTCGCTCGAGGCGCAGTTGCGCCAGCTGCGTCACCAGTGCAACGCGGACGACGCGGCGGCCGGCTGCGGCATCCTGAAGGAGCTGTCGGAGGGACTGGGCGGCGCGGCGGACGCTCCGGCCGTCTCACGGCACGTGCACGGCACGCACTGAGGCCGCGGCCGGGCGGTCAGGCGCCGCCGGTCATTCGAAGTCGGAGCGGCGCCGGCCGAACGGCTTGGCGGCCCGGGGCACCGCGTTCGAGCTGCGGCCCTCGCGCTGGGCCCGCATGGCGGCGTCGATCTGGTCGTCGAAGTCGTGGTCGAAGTGGGCGTTGCGCAGCGCGTCGTGCAACGCGGCGTCGTTGCGGTTGGAGCGGATCCAGCGGTAGCGCTCCGCGTCGGTCGGCGGCTGGGCCTCCCCGAAGGCGGAGATGGGGCCACGGGTGGCGGTGTCGTGATCATCGTCATGGCCGGGACGATTCATGGGCTTCCCCTGCGTGCGGTGCGGGTCGGGCCTCCCTTGGCCGCCCTGGCTCCAAGTATCCGGCAGATTCCGGCGCTCCGGACATCCCGACACACGAATCCCACTTCAGGACGATGAAAACCTCGGGGCAAAAGGGCGCCTCGGGCGAGGGTGCGCGGGCGCTGCGGCGCCTATCCTGACCAGGCTTTCCGTCGACGTGATGTCGACTCGCCTGCTCCCCGTCACGGAGCCTTCGTCCCGCCTGCCCGAAGCAGGTGGTCTGCCCCGCCGGGATCCCGTTCCCACGCGGGAGGGGTGGCGTCGGGGTGTCCAACCCAGGAGCTCCGCCCATGTTCCCTTGATGCCTTGACCCAGGTCCGGTTCGACGAACCGGCGTTCGAACGTCCCGTGCCGCCGCGGAGCCTTCGGGCCCTCGCGTGACATGGCCGGCCGCCATCCGTGCCTCTGCACGGGGGCGCGGTGCCGGCGCCTTCTTTTTCCCTTCGGGGGGTGGACACACCTCCCGTGCGGGGAAGCCGTGTCCGCCTTTTTTGTTCACCGCACAGAACGGAAGAGACGATGCACACGAAACCTTCGCGCCACACGCTCCAGTCGCGCCCTCCGCGGGCCTCCCGCGCGGTGTCCCGGTCCGCCTTGGCCCGGCAGTTCCACCGCTACCTCGCGTCGGCCAGCGCGCGCCGCAACGCACCGCAAGACCCTCGCCAGGGCACGGGGTGCGGCCAGCACCTCGCCCGGCTGATCGCCCGCGACATCCGCGTCGTGCAGACGTTCGACGACCACGCGTGGGTCATCGGGCGGCTGTGGGACTCGGGTGAAGTGGAGACCTTGTTCCGCGTCGCCGCGTCCGGGCTGTTGCACGGGCTGGCGCGGGAACTCTATCGACTGGCCGTCGAGCTCTGGCTGGGCCAGTGACGGGCCGGCGTGAGCCGTGAAGCAGGCTCCCGGTTCTGCCGGGTTGCCCGATCCACGGCGTGCTGAGAAAACGCTCGACGTCGAACGGCGAGGCGAGGGGGTGACCCTCTCGCCTCGTCCTTCGGTCCGCGATCCGGGGGGCCGCGCGGGGCGAGAGGCAAAGGGTGTTCGGCGGGCGCCGCGTTCAGAGGAACAGCGCCAGACTGAGGTCGTCGACCCAGGCGCCGTCGCGCAGCCGCACGCGATGCTTCAGCCGGCCTTCCTCGGTGAACCCCATGGCGCGGTAGAGCGCGATGGCAGGGGTGTTGCTCGCGCGCACGAGCAGCTCGATCTTGTGGGCCGACGAGGCTGTGCGGGCCCACTGCAGCAGGTCGGCGAGCACCGCCCGGCCGTGGCCGCGCTGGCGGTAGCCCGGGTGCACGCACAGATCGAGCCGCAGCACGTGGGACAGCGCCCGCGGCGCCATGGGCCACAGCGAGCCGTGGGCCACGAGGTCACCATGCACTTCGGCCACCAGGTAGCGGGCGTGGCCCAGCGCGGCCTGCTGGATGCGTTCGCGGAATGCGTGCGCGTCGAGTTCATCCGCGTGCGAGACGAGCAGGCCCTCCTCGGACGCGACGGTGAACTGCTCGGCCCGGCACAGCCGTTCGGCCTCGTCGGGTCGGGCAGGTCGGATCGTGCGGGACGGGAGGCCGGGAGGCGATGCGGACATGGGCTTGCGGAGAAGGACGGGCGGTGGACAGCAGGCGACGTGGCTGGCGATGCTTGCATCGATGCACGCACCGATGCCCGCACCGATGCCGAGGTCGGAGTCGGATGCGGAGGCAGGCACCGGCGCGACGCCGCAGCCGATGCCAGCGCCCCTCAGCGCTGCGCCAGCTTGCGCTTGAGCCCCGGCATGTCCGAAGTTTCCCGCATGGCCTCGGCCGCGTCCACTTCGCCCTGCTTCACGAGGTCCGCGAGGCGCGTGTTCATGCTGATGAACTCGCTGGCGCCCAGCTTCTCCTCGCGGATGGCGGCCTCGAGGCCGATCCAGTCGCCCGACTCGATGAACTGGGTGACCTTGCCCACGTTGAACAGCACGTCGGCCGCGAGCAGGTAGCGGTCGCCCTTGACCGATGGCACGAGTGCCTGGCGCACCACGCCGATCAGGCTGCCGGCCAGCACCGAGCGCAGCACCACCGCGTTGTTGCCGGTGTAGCTGAGGATCTTGCGCAGGGTGCCGGTGGTGGTGCGGCCGTGCATGGTGGCGAGCATCAGCGAACCCGACTCACCGCCCTGGATCACCACCTCGGCCGTCTCCGAGTCGCGGATCTCGGAGGTGAGCATCACGTCGGGGCTCATGCGCAGCGAGTCGCGCATGCCGTCGGCGAACGAGGTCACGTCGTAGCCCACCTCGCGCTGCGTCACCATGCATTTCTGCGGGACGAGCTTCAATTCCACCGGGTCCTCGATGGTCACGATGTGGCCGGAGTGGGTGCGGTTGTGGTGGTCGAGGATGGACATGGCCGTGGCCGTCTTGCCCGCCCCGGTGGGACCCGTGATGGCCATGAAACCGGACGTGGCCTCGGTGAGCGTGGAGCGCAGCTGCACCGGCAGCGCCAGCTGGTTCAGCGGCGTGATGGCGGCCGGCGTGATGCGCATGGCCAGGCCCAGCTGGCCGCCCGCGTGCAGGAACAGCGTGTAGCGCAGCGAGTGGGCGCCGAGGCCGTCGAGCCGGAAGTTCGCGGTGCGGCGCGACTCGAGGATGGGGCGCAGCTTCGTGTCCCAGTAGTGCTGCACGTTCTCGTGGCGCACCTCGCCCTCGACGTAGCCGGCGAGGTAGCACACGATGTGCTCGCGGGTCACCACGAAGTCGGGGATGGACGGGAACAGCTCGTGCAGCGGCCGGGTGCCCTTGGCCGACTTGGCCATCATCGGGCGCCCCTCGTGGATCATGATGTCGGTGATGGAGTGCGCGAACAGCAGCGCATGCCGCACCGAGGAGGCGATGCCCTGGCGCACGTCGGTGGACAGTTGCACGTCGCTGGTGGTGAAGTGGTTCATGGCGGGGTGGCGAGGGTGTCGCCGGAGGTGGAGCTGGCAAGGAGGGCGCCGTCGTCGAAGACGGGGGCGTCGAGTGGGGCTGCCGCCGGCAACGAGGCGAGGGCCGGGGTGGCGGACCGATGCGGCGCCAGCGTGGCGGACGCGAGGTAGGGCAGCGGCCCCGCCGGCACCACGCGCCAGCGCATCAGCACCGACACGATGGCATTGGCGTACCAGGCCGCTCGTGCCGGCGTGTTCGAGTGGTACGCGCCCACGGCCCGCCACGTGTTGCCGTGGCGGTCGACCTGCTGGCGGTAGTGCCATGCAGCCACCTCCGACGACACGCAACCGTCTTTCAGCGCGCGGGCGTCGATGCCGTGGCGCACCAGCCGGGGCAGGTGGATGCTGTTGATCTGGAACGCCCCGATGTCGCGCGTGCCGTTGCGGTTGTGCGCCTCGGCCTCGGGCCGCAGCCGGCTCTCGTGCCAGCCGATGGCGCGCAGCACGTGGGGGTGCACGCCGTGGCGGGCGGCCGCGTCGTCGATGCAGTCGGCCCGCGCGGGTGACATCACCAGCAGGGCAAGCAGCAGGGCGAGACAGGACGGAAGCTTCAACGCGTGTTCCTCGGGCCGCACATCGGGCCCGCAGATTGTTGCGTCGATCCGCGCCCGCTCCGCGGCGCGAGCGGGCTGGAAACTAGGGGGGCACGCAGGGCGTCCGGGCGTGCTGGTTTTCCAGCATGGCGACACATTGTTATCCCACATAACATTTGCGCATCATCAAACTTTCCGGATGGGTCGCGGATGAAAGTCGGGATCGTCGGCGCGGGGATCGGCGGCTTGTCGCTGGCCCTGATGCTCCACCAGCGGGGCATCGAATGCGAGGTGATGGAGGCGGCGGCGGAACTGCGGCCGCTCGGGGTCGGCATCAACCTGCTGCCCCACGCCATGCGCGAGATGGCCGACCTCGGGCTGCAGCCGGGCATCGCCGAACTGGGCGTCGAGACGTCCCGGCTCGCCTACTACAACCGCCACGGGCAACCCATCTGGCAGGAGCCGCGCGGCATCGCCGCCGGCTATGCCTGGCCCCAATACTCGGTGCATCGAGGTGAGTTCCAGATGCTGCTGGCGGCGACCGCGAAGGAGCGCCTGGGCAACAGTGCGCTTCACCTGGGCCTCAAGGCCGAGGGTTGGGAAGACGACGGTGACGGCAGCATCGTGCTGCTGCGCGCCCGCGACGGGTCGCTCGGGCGCCGCCGCTTCGACGTGCTGGCGGCGGCCGACGGCATCCACTCCGCCATCCGCCGCCAGATGCACCCGCAGCGCGACCCGCTGCAGTTCTCCGGCCGCATGCTGTGGCGCGCAGTCAGCGAGGCCGAGCCCTACCTCGACGGCCGCTCCATGTTCATGGCGGGCCACCAGGACCAGAAGTTCGTCGCGTACCCCATCTCCGAACCGCTGCGCCGCCGCGGCCGCTCGCTGATCAACTGGATCGCCGAACTGCGCGTGTCGCCCGAGAGCATGCACAACGACTGGAACCGCGAGGTGCCGAAGTCGCTGTTCGACAAGCAGTTCGCCGACTGGCGATGGGGCTGGATCGACATCCCCGCACTCATCGAGACCGCCGAGGCCGTCTACGAATTCCCGATGGTCGACAAGGACCCGCTGCCGCGCTGGGTGTCCGGCCGCACCGTCCTGCTGGGCGACGCCGCCCACCCGATGTACCCCATCGGCTCCAACGGCAGCGCCCAGGCCATCCTCGACGCGCGCTGCCTCGCCGACCGCCTGCAGGCCGCTTCCACGCCGCTGCAGGCCCTGCTCGAATACGAAGCCGACCGCCTCCCGAAGACCGCCGCCATCGTGCTGCGCAACCGGCTCAACGGGCCGGAGCAGGTGATGCAGATCGCCCACGAACGCGCGCCGCACGGCTTCGGCGATATCCACCAGGTGATTCCCGCCGAGGAACTCGCCGACATCGCGCTGCGCTACAAGCGCCTCGCGGGGTTCGATCCGCAATCGCTCGCCGCGCCCCGCTAGCATTCCCTTTCTCCCTCGTTCTTCCGACCAAGGAGCATCGACATGGCCTTCCAGACCTGGGACAACCCGATGGGCACCGCCGGCTTCGAGTTCATCGAGTTCGCCGCGCCGGACCCGGCCGCGATGGGCGCGACGTTCGAACGCATGGGCTTCAAGGCGATCGCACGGCACCGGCACAAGAAGGTCACGCTGTACCGGCAGGGCCAGATCAACTTCCTGATCAACGCCGAGCCGGACTCGTTCGCGCAGCGCTTCGCGCGTCTGCACGGGCCGTCGGTGTGCGCCATCGCGTTCCGGGTGCAGGACGCCAACCTCGCGTACCGCCGCGCGCTCGAACTGGGCGCGTGGGGTTTCGACGGCCAGAGCGGCCCGATGGAACTCAACATCCCTGCCATCAAGGGTGTGGGTGACTCGCTGATCTACCTCGTGGACCGCTGGCACGGCAAGGACGGCGCCGCGCCCGGCGCCATCGGCAACATCAGCATCTACGACGTCGACTTCCTCCCGCTGGCGGCTGGCCTCGAACCCGACCCCGAGCCGGCGGGCCACGGCCTCAAGGTCATCGACCACCTCACGCACAACGTGCACCGCGGCCGCATGCAGGAGTGGGCGCAGTTCTACGAGCGCCTCTTCAACTTCCGCGAGATCCGCTACTTCGACATCGAGGGCCAGGTGACCGGCGTGAAGTCGAAGGCGATGACGTCGCCCTGCGGGCTGATCCGCATCCCGATCAACGAGGAGGGCAAGGAGCAGGCCGGGCAGATCCAGGAATACCTGGACGCGTACCACGGCGAGGGCATCCAGCACATCGCGCTGTCGTCGACGGGGCTCGTGAACACGGTGGATGCGATGCGTGCCAACGGCATCCAGCTGCTGGACACGCTCGACACGTACTACGAGGCGGTGGACACGCGCATCCCCGGCCACGGCCAGGACCTGCAGGCACTGCGCCAGCGCAAGATCCTGCTCGACGGCACGAAGGAGGCGCTGCTGCTGCAGATCTTCACCGAGAACCAGTTCGGTCCCATCTTCTTCGAGTTCATCCAGCGCCTGGGCAACGAGGGCTTCGGCGAGGGCAACTTCAAGGCGCTGTTCGAGTCGATCGAGCTCGACCAGATGCGCCGTGGCACGCTCGCCACGAAGCCGACATCCTGATCCCGCGACAACACCGACAATTCCACGCTTCCAACCTGAGGAGACCCATGAAGAACACGACGATCCCCCGGACCCTCGCCGCCGCGTTCGCGTGCGCCGCTGCCGTGGCCCATGCCGACGTGACCATCGGCATCAGCATGTCGCAGACGGGGCCGTCGGCTTCGCTGGGCATTCCCCAGAAGAACAGCCTGCCGTTCTGGCCCGAGAAGATCGGCAACGAGAAGCTGCGGGTCGTCGTGCTCGACGACGCGTCGGACCCCACCACGGCCACGAAAAACGCCCGCAAGTTCGTCTCCGAGGAGAAGGTCGACATCATCCTCGGCTCGTCGTCGGTGGCCCCGTCCATCGCGATGTCCGAGGTGGCGGCCGAGGGCAAGACCGTGCAGATCGCGTTCTCGCCCATCGAACTGCCGAAGGGCAAGGGCGAGTGGACCTACCGCATCGCCCAACCCGTGGGCCTGATGGCCACGTCCATCGTGCAGCGCATGCGCGCCGACAAGATCAAGACCGTGGGCTTCATCGGCTTCGCCGACGCCTACGGTGAAACGTGGCTGAAGGAGTTCACGCTGCGAGCCGAATCCGCCGGCATCCAGATCGTCGGCGTCGAGCGCTACGCGCGGGCCGACACCAGCGTGATGGGCCAGGCCATCAAGCTCGTGGCCGCGAAACCGCAGGCCGTGTTCATCGCCGGCGCGGGCACCGCGGCCGCGCTGCCGCAGACCACGCTGCGCGAACGCGGCTTCACCGGCCCGATCTACCAGACGCACGGCGCGGCCACGAAGGACCTGATCCGCGTGGGCGGCAAGGCCGTCGAGGGCACGGTGCTCACCGCCGGCCCGGTGCTGGTGGCCGAGCAGCTGGAGAAGGGCAACCCGGTCAAGGGCCCCGCCACCGACTACGTGACCCGATACGAGAAGCAGTACGGCCCCGACAGCCGCACGCAGTTCGGCGCCCACGCCTACGACGCGCAGCTCGTGCTGCAGCGCATCGTGCCGGTCGCACTGAAGAAGGCCAAGCCGGGCACGCCGGAGTTCCGCCAGGCCCTGAAGGACGCGCTGGAATCCGAACGCGACATCGTCATCTCGCACGGCGTGCTGAACTACTCGGCCACCGATCACTACGGCTTCGACCAGCGCGGCGTGGCCGTCGTGAAGGTCGAGAACGGCAAGTGGGTCCTGCAGAAGTGACCGCCGCCCAGCCGCTCCAGGAACCCCGCCTCGAGCGGGTGGCCGACTGCGTCATCGAGGTCGGCCGCCCGATCGACATCGGCCTGACCCCGGTGGGGCGCCGCCGCCTGATCCCCATCACCGCGGGCCGGGTGAACGGCCCGCAGCTGTTCGCGAAGGTGTTGCCGGGCGGCGCCGACTTCCAGCTGATCACCACACCCACGCAGGCCTTCATCGAAGCGCGCTACATCCTGGAGACCGACGACGGCGAGCAGATCTACCTCGAGAACCGTGGCATGCGCGTGGCGCCGGCCGAGATCGTCGAGAAGATCAACCAGGGCGTTCCGGTCGACCCCGACCTCGTCTACTTCCGCACCACGCCCCGGTTCGAGACCGCCGCCCCGCGCTGGACCTGGCTGATGGAATCGCTGTTCGTCGGCACCGGGGCGCGGTTCCCCGACCGCGTCGAGTTGAGCTTCTTCCGCGTGCGCTGATGGACCTGACCATCCTGATGATGCTGGCGCAGGACGGCATCGCCACCGGCGCCATCTACGTGCTGCTGGCCCTCGGGCTGGTGCTCGTGTTCTCGATCACGCGGGTGATCTTCATTCCCATCGGTGAACTGATGACGTTCGCCGCGCTGAGCCTCGTCGCGCTGCAGAGCGGCGGGCTGCCGCAGCCGGTGTGGCTGCTGCTTCTCCTGGGCGGACTCTGTTTCGTGTTCGACCTGGTGGCCTGGCGCGGCCGGGCGCCGTTGAGCACCCTCGTGCCGGGCGCGCTGCGCCACGTCGCCGTGCCGCTCGTGCTGTTCGCCGTCTTCAAGGCCGTGGAGGGCCACACGCTGCCGGTCGTGGTGCAGGTGGTGCTCGTGCTGCTGCTGATCGTGCCTTTCGGTTCGATGGTGTACCGGCTCGGCTACCAGCCGGTGGCCGAAGCCTCGGTGCTCGTGCTGCTGATCGTGTCGGTCGCGGTGCACTTCGTGCTGATCGGCGCGGGCCTGATGCTGTTCGGCGCCGAGGGCTGGCGCGCGCAGCCGCTGTGGGACGTGCGCTTCGAGCTGGGCGCGCAGTCCGTGTCGGGCCAGATCCTGCTCGTGCTGCTGGCCACGGCCGTGCTCATCACGGGGCTCTTCCTCTTCTTCCGTCGCAGCATCAGCGGCAAGGCACTGCGGGCCGCGGCCGTGTGCCGGCGCGGCGCGCAGCTCGTGGGCATCAGCGCCGAGGGCGCGGGGCGCTCCGCGTTCACGCTGGCCGCGTTGATCGCCGCGCTGTGCGGCGTGCTGATCGCGCCGCTCGCCACCGTCTACTTCGATTCGGGCTTCCTGTTCGGCCTGAAGGGCTTCGTGGGCGCCATCTTCGGCGGTCTCGTGAGCTACCCGGCGGCGGCCGCCGGCGCCTTGCTCGTCGGGCTGCTCGAGTCGTACGCGTCGTTCGAGGCCAGCGCGTTCAAGGAGGTCATCGTGTTCGGCCTGATCGTGCCGGTGCTGCTCTGGCGGTCGCTCACCAGCGGCCATGGGGACGACGAATGAGCCGCAACGCCATCGTCTCCTTCGTGGCCGCGCTGGCCCTGGCCACGCTGCCATGGTGGCCGGTCTCCGAGTACGCGATCACGCTGCTGGTCTACATCGGCCTGTCCAGCCTCGTCGCGATGGGCCTCGTGCTGCTGACCGGCGTGGGCGGGCTCACGTCGTTCGGCCAGGCGGCCTTCGTGGGCCTGGGCGCCTACACCGCGGGCTACTTCACCGTGGTGCTGAACCTGTCGCCGTGGCTCGCGCTGCCGGCGGCGCTGGCACTCACCGGCGTGTCGGCGCTGCTGATCGGCGCGATCACCGTGCGCATGTCGGGGCACTTCCTGCCGCTGGCCACCATCGCGTGGGGCCTCGCGCTGTACTACCTGTTCGGCAACCTCGAGTTCCTCGGCAAGTACGACGGGCTGAGCGGGCTGCCCGTGCTCTCCGTGTTCGGCTTCTCGTTCGGCGACCAGCGGTCGATGGCGGTGCTCGTGTGGGTCGTGGTGGCACTCGCCGCGCTGTCCATCCGCAACCTGCTCGACTCGCGTCCGGGGCGCGCCATCCGCGCGCTCAACGGCACGGCCACGATGGCCGAGGCGATGGGCGTGAACAGTGCGCGGGCACGCATCGTGATCTTCGTCTACGCGGCGCTTCTGGCAGGGCTCTCCGGCTGGCTGTACGCGTTCGTGCAGCGGGCCGTGAGCCCGTCGCCGTTCGGGCTCAACCACGGCATCGAGTACCTGTTCATGGCCGTGATCGGTGGCATCGGCCACGTGTGGGGCGGCATCGCCGGCGCCGTGGTCGTCACGCTGCTGAAGGAGTTCGCTCAGCAGGCGCTGCCCGCCCAGTGGAACACCGGGGGCAGCCTCGAACTGATCCTGTTCGGTGTGCTGCTCGTGGTGGTGCTGCAGCGTGCGCCCGAGGGGCTCTGGGCCGCGGTGGCCGCGCGGCTCAAGCCGGCGCCGAAGCCCGTGCCGATGCCGGCCACGACGCAGCCGCACGGCCCGACGGTCGCCGCACCGAAGGCCGGGGAGGGCGTGCTCGACGTGAAGGGCGCGCGCAAGGAGTTCGGCGGGCTCGTGGCCGTCGACGACATCGACCTGCAGGTGGCCGCCGGCGAGATCGTCGGGCTGATCGGGCCCAACGGCGCGGGCAAGTCCACCACCTTCAACCTGATCACCGGCGTGCTGCCGCTCACCCGCGGGTCGGTGAGCCTGCGCGGGCAGGTGATCTCGGGGCTGCCGGCGCGGCGCATCGTCGCGCGCGGCATCGCGCGCACGTTCCAGCACGTGCAGCTCGTGTCGGGCATGAGCGTGCTGGACAACGTCGCCATCGGCGCCCACCTGCACGGTCACTTCCGCCCGGACGGCGGCGTGGTGGCGAGCCTGCTGCGCCTGAACCGCCGCGAGGAGGAGCGCCTGCGCGCCGAAGCCGCGCGCCAGCTGCGCCGCGTGGGCCTCGGCGACGAGCTGTTCCGCGAGGCCGGCACGCTGGCGCTCGGCCAGCAACGCCTCGTCGAGATCGCCCGCGCGCTGTGCTGCGAGCCGTCGCTGCTGTTGCTCGACGAACCCGCCGCGGGCCTGCGCCTGCAGGAGAAGCGCCGCCTGGCCGAACTGCTGCGCGAACTGCGCGCCGGCGGCATGGCCGTGCTGCTGGTGGAACACGACATGGAGTTCGTGATGAACCTCGCCGACCGGCTGGTGGTGATGGACTTCGGGACACGCATCGCCGCGGGCCGCCCTGCGGACGTGCAGCAGGATCCGAAGGTGATCGAGGCCTACCTGGGCGGGGTGGACGCATGAGCGCGCTGCTGGAAACCCAGGGACTGCAGGTCCGCTACGGCATCGTCGAGGCGCTGCCGGACATCCACCTCTTGGTCGAAGCCGGCCGCATCGCCACGCTGATCGGCCCCAACGGCGCCGGCAAGTCGACGCTGCTCAACGCGCTGATGGGCGCCTTGCTCAAGCCCGGCACCAGTCGGGGCGCAGTGAGGTTCGCGGGCGAAGACATCAGCGGCCTGACCGCGCCGGAGCGCTGCGAACGCGGGCTGTGCCTCGTGCCGGAGACGCGCGAGCTGTTCGGCAGCATGCCCGTCGAGGACAACCTCGTGCTGGGCGCCTACCTGCACCGCAAGCGGCGCGACCGGCGATCGGCCGACGACCTGGAGAAGGTCTACGCGCTGTTTCCGCGACTGAAGGAACGCCGCCAGCAGGAGGCGCGCACGCTGTCGGGCGGCGAGCGCCAGATGCTGGCCCTCGGCCGGGCGCTGATGGCCCGGCCGAAGCTGCTGATGCTGGACGAGCCCAGCCTGGGCCTTGCGCCCCGCATCGTCGGCGAGATGTTCCAGGTGATCGCGAAGCTGCCCGACGACGGCATCTCGGTGCTGCTGGTCGAACAGAACGCCCGCGCCGCGCTGCGCGTGGCCCACCATGGCCACGTGCTCGAGAACGGCCGCATCACGCTCGAAGGGCCGGCGGCCGACCTGCGCGACAACCCGCGGGTGATCGACACGTACCTCGGACTGTCTTCTGCACATCGGGAGGAAACGGCATGACCTCGCGTGTCGACACCGAACTGCCCGCCGACCATTTCGAGCCGCACGTCCCCGGCATCGACTATGGCGTGCTCGACTCGCTGCTCGGCTACGGCGTGCGCCGTGCCCAGCTGCTGATCTACGAGGACTTCGTCGCGACCCTCGCGCCGTGGAGCATCACGCCGCAGCGCTTCTCGGCGCTCACGGTGATCTCGCGCAACGCGCAGCTCAAGCTGACCCAGCTCGCCCGCATCCTCGGCATCGCCCGCTCGGGTGCGGTGCTGCTGGTGGACGCGCTGGCGGCCATGGGGTACGTGGAACGGGTGCCGTCGCCCGAGGACCGCCGGGCCTACGGCCTCGTGCTGACCCCGAAGGGCATCGAGGACCTGAAGGTCATCACCGAGGCCGTGTGCGAACACGACCGCCGCATCGGCGCGCGGCTCGCGCCGGAGGAATCACGAGAAATGATGCGCCTGCTGCGCCTGGTGGCCGGCCCGCGCGCCTGAACCTGTCCTTCCGAAAGGAGACGCCATGTCGTACCAGAGCGGCTTCGGCAACACCTTCGCCACCGAGGCGATCCCGGGCACGCTGCCCATCGGGCGCAACTCGCCACAGCACGTGGCCCACGGGCTGTACGCGGAGCAGCTGTCGGGCACCGCGTTCACCGCGCCACGCGCGGACAACCGGCGCTCGTGGCTCTACCGCATTCGGCCGGCGGCGGTGCACGGCCGGTTCGAACCGTTGCCGGCGTCTCGGTTCACGAGCGACTTCCAGCAGGTGCCCACGCCCCCGAACCCGCTGCGTTGGGACCCGCGGCCACTGCCCGACGCGCCCACGGACTTCGTCGACGGCCTAGTGACGATGGCCGGCAACGGGCACCCGGACCACCAGATCGGCTGCGGCATCCACGTCTATGTGGCCAACCGGTCGATGACCGAACGGTTCTTCTACGACGCCGACGGTGAACTGCTGATCGTGCCCGAACACGGCCGCCTGCGGCTGGCCACCGAACTGGGCGTGATCGACCTCGTGCCGCAGGAGATCGCGGTGATCCCCCGCGGCGTGCGCTTCCGCGTGGAGCTGCCCGACGGCGTGGCGCGCGGCTACGTGCTCGAGAATTTCGGTGCGGCGCTGCGACTGCCCGACCTCGGCCCCATCGGCTCGAACGGCCTCGCCCAGCCGCGCGACTTCCTCACCCCGGTGGCGGCGTTCGAGGACCGCGAAGGCGAGTTCGAACTCGTCGCCAAGCTCGGTGGCCACCTGTGGCGCGCCCCCATCGGCCACTCGCCGCTCGACGTGGTGGGCTGGCACGGCAACCTCGCGCCGTACAAGTACGACCTGCGCCGCTTCAACACGATCGGCTCGATCAGCTTCGACCACCCGGACCCGTCGATCTTCCTGGTGCTGCAATCGGTGAGCGACACGCCGGGCGTGGACACGGTGGATTTCGTGATCTTCCCGCCGCGCATCCTCGCCATGCGCGACACCTTCCGCCCGCCCTGGTTCCACCGCAACGTGGCCAGCGAGTTCATGGGCCTGGTGCACGGCGCGTACGACGCGAAGGCCGGCGGCTTCGTGCCGGGTGGCGCGAGCCTGCACAACTGCATGACCGGCCACGGGCCGGACGCGGACACGTTCGAGAAGGCGACCCGCGCCGACACCACGGTGCCGCACGTCATCGAGGACACGATGGCGTTCATGTTCGAGACGCGCTGCCTGCTCAAGCCCACCGCCTTCGCGCTGGCGTCGCCCCAGTTGCAGGCGGACTACGCGGACTGCTGGCAGGGGCTGCGCAAACGTTTCGTCGACCCGGGAGCCAGACCATGAACGAGACCCACGACCCCGCCCGCCACAGCTGGGTGCCCTCGGCCAACACGCCGGGGCATGATTTCCCGATCCAGAACCTTCCGTTCGCGGTGTTCCGGCGCGCCGGCAGCGCCGAGGCCTGGCGGGGCGGCGTGGCCATCGGCGACGAGATCGTCGACCTGGCCGCCGCGGCGGGACTGCTCGACGGGCTCGCCGCGGAGGCGGCGAGGGCGGCCTCGGGGGACTCGCTCAACGCCCTGATGGCGAAGGGGCAGTTCTCCGCGTCCGCGCTGCGGCTCGCGCTGTCGCGGGCCTTGTCCGGCGACACGCCCACGGCACTCTCCCGCTGCCTCGTGCCGCAACGCGATGCCGAGTACCACGTGCCGGCCCGGATCGGCGACTACACCGACTTCTACACGTCGGTCCACCATGCCACGCGCGTGGGCGCGCTGTTCCGGCCCGACGCACCGCTGCTGCCGAACTACAAGTGGGTGCCCATCGGGTACCACGGGCGGTCGTCGTCGATCGGGGTGTCGGGCCAGCAGGTGCGTCGTCCCCACGGGCAGACGATGGCGCCGGGCGCGACGGCACCGGTGCTGGCGCCGAGCGCACGCCTCGACTACGAGCTGGAGCTGGGCGTGTTCATCGGCGCGGGCAACCCGCTGGGCGAGCCGGTGGCGCTGGACGCGGCCGAGTCCCATGTGTTCGGCCTGTGCCTGCTCAACGACTGGTCCGCGCGCGACGTGCAGGGCTGGGAGTACCAGCCGCTCGGGCCGTTCCTCGCGAAGAACTTCGCGACGACACTCTCGCCGTGGATCGTCACGCTCGAGGCCCTCGAACCGTTCCGCCTGCCGTGGACCCGTGCCGACGGCGACCCGCAGCCGCTGCCATACCTCGACAGCACGGCGCACCGGCAGCGCGCGGCCATCGACATCCAGGTGACCGCGGCCTTGCAGACGGCGGCCATGCGCGGGAAGGGCGATGCCGCCGCGACGGTGTCCCGCAGCAGCTTCCGGCATGCGTACTGGAGCGTGGCGCAGATGGTGGCGCACCACACGGTCAACGGCTGCAACCTGCAGCCGGGAGACCTGCTGGGCACCGGCACGCAGTCGGGGCCGGACGAGTCGGAGTCGGGTTCGCTGATCGAGCTCACCCGGGGTGGCAAGCAGCCGCTGGTGCTGCCCGGCGGTGAGTCGCGCACGTTCCTGCAGGATGGCGACACCGTCACCTTCTCCGCCTGGGGCGAGCGCGACGGTGCGCGGCGCATCGGGTTCGGGCGGGTGGAAGGCACGGTGCTGCCGGCCCATCCCGCCTGAACCCCGGCCCGGCCTCCCGGCCGGGCCGGTCGTCGATCAGAAGTCGACGCTGGCGCTCAGGGAAATCGTGCGCGGGTTGCCGGCGGCGAGGTAGCCGTTGTCCGGGTAGCCGCCCGACGAGGCCCAGTAGTTCTTGTCGAACACGTTGTCGACACGCAGGCGAAGCGTGACCGGGTTCTCCTGCACCGCCACGATGTAGCGCACGCCGGCGTCGAAGCGGGTCCAGGCCGGCACCTTCAGCGTGTTCGCGGAATCGGCGAACACGCTGCCCGTGTAGACCAGGCGACCGTCGAGCGACAGGTTGCGCACGTACGGCAGGTCCCACTGCGCGCCCACGTTGGCCATGAACTCCGGCACGCCGATCGTGCGCTTGCCATCGAACGTGCCGGCGTTGGTGTCCTTCTGTTTCGCGTCGAGCCACGTCACGCCACCCAGCACCGAAACACTGCGCAACGGCTTGCCGAACGCGGTGACTTCGACCCCCTCGTTGACTTCCTTGCCGTCGTTCTTGAAGTAGAGCTGCGGGTCCACACCGGCCGCGCGCGGGCGGCTCGACGAGAAGATCGCGAGCGTGCCGCCGACGTGACCGGCGTCGAACTTCGCGCCGATCTCCTTCTGGCGGGAGACGTAGGGTTCGAGCGTCTGGCCGCCGTTGGTCACCGGGCCGCCGGTGCTCGTGAGCGGGGCGGTCTTGCCCTGGGCGAGGGCCTCGACGTAGTTGGCGTACAGCGACACCTGCTTGTCGAGCTTGTAGATCGCGGCCACGGCCGGGGAATTGCGGCTGTTCTTCGTCGTCGTGCCCGTTTGCGAGCCGTACGGGATGTCCGTGGTTTCGAACGACTGGTGACGGATGCCGAGCGTGACCTGCAGCGTGTCGTCGAGCATCGACAAGGTGTCGCCGAGCGCGACGCTGTCGAGGCGGGTCACGCCGTTCAGCCAGGGATTGGCCAGGTCGTTGCCGCGGAATGCCGTCCCGCTGACGGGCGGCAGCGGCGTCTGGACCGGGTCGTAGAGGTTCGTCGGGATGCGGTTGAAGAAGTCCATCACGTACGCGTTCTTCTTCTCGAGCTGGAACTGCGAGACCGCGGCGACCACTTCATGCTTGACCGGACCGGTGACGAACTTGCCCCGGGCGCCGATTTCACCGGTGGTGACCTTGTCCTCGCGGGTGTTGTCGAAGCGGTAGAAGTTGCCTTCGCCCGTGCTGCCATTCGTGACGGTCAGGTTGCCCAGCACGTTGGCTTCCTTGGTGCGGCGCATGCCTGCGGCCGCCCAGGCCGTCACCTGGTCGTTGACGTCCCATTCGCCACGCACGGTGCCGAACACGTCGCGCTCGTTCGAGTACGACCAGGGCTGGGCCCAGTTGGTCTTGTTGTCCGGTGCGGACGGCATCACCGTGACGCCGTCGAACGTGACGTTCGTGCGGGTGCGGTCGAGGCGGTTGTCCTGCCAGCCGAGGTCGGCGGAGAGGCGCACGTTGTCGCCACGCCAGTCGACGCCCACGGCGGCCAGGCCGAGCTTGCCCTTCTCGTCGTCGACCGCCGTGCCGCCCGTGCGGCCAGCGAGGTTCACGCGCACGCCGGTGCTTTGGTCCGGACCGAAGCGGCGCGCGACGTCGGTCGACAGCGTGTACTGTCCGCCGCTGGCAACAGCCGCCGTGACGCGGGTCAGCGGTTCGTTGGGTGCGCGCTTGGGCAGGAGGTTGATCGAGCCGCCGGGGCCGCCTTCGTTCGGGTTCGCGCCGGTCAGGAACGTGGAGGCGCCGCGCAGCACCTCGACGCGTTCGAAGAGTTCGGTGGCGATGTACTGGCGCGGGAGCAGGCTGTAGAGGCCGTTGTAGGCGATGTCGTCGGAGCCGAGCAGGTAGCCGCGGATGAAGTACGACTCCTGGAAGTTGCCGAAGCCCCGCGCGACGCGCACCGACGGATCGTTCTGCAGCACGTCGCCGACGCTCTTGGCCTGCTTGTCCTGGATCAGCTCGTTGGTGTAGGCCGTCACGCTGAACGGCGTTTCCATGTTGTCCTTCGTGCCGAGGATGCCGGCGCGGCCGCCACGGGCGACCTGGCCGCCGGCGTAGGCGGGTGACAGGCCGTCGGCCGAGGCGTCGGCACTGGCGGTGACCTTCACGGCCTGCAGCGTGGCGTCAGGCGAGGTGGTGGTGGTGGTGGCGGTCTGGGCGTGGGCCGCGATGGAGGCGCAGGCCATCGCAGCGGCGAGGGCCACGGGCGTCAGGTTTTTCATGGGGGAGGGTGCTTCGGGAAATGGAACCGGTTCTGGACGAATCCAGAATGACAACGATTCTCATTTTAACGAGACCGATTCCGATCCTTCAGCGCTCCGTGTAAAGAACTTGCGCACTGTCCAATCGGAGCAACACATCCAGCTCGCTCGAGGTCTTGGGCGAATTGGAGGACAGGGCGGGTTCGTCCGCCGAGTTGATCGCGGGCACCGGCGGGCGCTCGGGGCCCTCCTGCCAGTCGCCGCCCGGTTCGCCGCCGTTGTCCTCGTCCCAGCCGTCCGGGTCGGTGGGCGTGGCCGGCAGCACCGGCTGGCGCGACGGCGGGGAGGTGGCGGTGGGGTCGATCGCGCGGCGCTTGAGCGTGTCCCGGAAGAAGTCGCCCACCAGCAGCACCGCGTTGTGCCCGCCCTGGCCCCAGTAACTGCTGCGCATCGTGACGCGGGCGTCGTTGAAACCGACCCAGGCGCCCGCGACCAGCTGCGGGTGCATCAGCACGAACCAGCCGTCGGTGTTGTTCTGCGTGGTGCCGGTCTTGCCGGCGACGTCGGCCGTGATGCCGAAGCGGGACCGCACCATCGTGCCGGTGCCGCGCACGACCACCCCTCGCATCATGTCGATCAACTCGACGGCCGAATCCACCGACATGGCCTGCCGCGAGGCCTCGCCGAACGAGGCCAGCACGCGCCCGTTCCGGTCGGTGATGCGGCGCACGAAGACCGGGTCGTGGTGCAGGCCGCTGCGGGCGATGGACGCGTACGCGTTGACCATCTCGAGCAGCGTGACCGGGCTCGTGCCGAGCGCGAGCGACGGCACCGCGTCGAGCGGGCTGCGGTCCACGCCGAGCGCCTTCGCGAGCGCCACCGTGCGTGTCACGCCCACCTCCTGCATCACCTGCGCGGTGATGGTGTTCTTCGAGAACGTGAGGCCGTCGCGCAGCGTCATCGGCTGGCCGCTCGTGCCCGACATGTCGGTGGGCTTCCAGACCCGGCCGTCGCCGAGCGGGATCTCCACCGGGCCATCGACGTACGTGCGGTTGGGGCCGATGCCGGCCTCCAGCGCGGCGCCGTACACGAACGGCTTGAATGTCGAGCCGGGCTGCCGCTCGGCCTGGGCCACGTGGTCGTACTGGTCCGTCTCGAAGTCGCGGCTGCCGACCCACGCCTTGACCTCGCCGCTGGCCGGGTCCATCGCGAGCAGGCCCGCCTCCAGGCGCGTGCGCTGGCGCTTCAGGCGGGACAGGGCTTCACCGTCGGCCAACACGGTCTTCAGCGCGGCGTCGGGTGACGCACCGGTGCGGACCGCCTCGCGGTACTCGGGGGACTCGCGGACGAACGCGGCCAGCAGATCGGGCCGTGATTTCCACAGGTGGGCGAACGGCGCGGCGGGACGGTCCGCGGTGGACGACTTCAACGACGCGGGACGCAGCCCGGCCTGGCCCCACTCGCCATCGGCCACCTGCTGCAGCTTCGCCGCCTGCGTGGCGACGGCCTCGTTGGCGGCAGCCTGCAGGCGCGCGTCGATCGTGGTCTCGATCACGAGGCCGTCGGCGTACAGGTCCACGTCGTGTGTTTCGGCCCAGTCGAGCAGCCACTTGCGCACGAATGCCACGAAGTGCGGCGCGATGCTGTCGTTCTCGGGTTGGTGGCGCAGCTGCACCGCGAGCGGCTGGCCGGCCAGTTCCTTGCGGCGGGCCTCGGTGAGGTAGCCGTGGCGGGCCATCTGGCCCAGCACCACGTTGCGGCGTTTCTCCGCCCGTTCGGGATGGCGCACGGGGTTGTAGTACTGCGTGCCCTTGAGCATGCCCACGAGCGTGGCGGCCTGCAGCGCGTCGAGCTCGCGGGCCGTGGTGTCGAAGTAGGTCCGCGCCGCCATCTCGACGCCCACGACGTTGTAGAAGAACGGCACGGTGTTGAGGTACAGCTCGAGGATCTCATCCTTCGTGTAGACCTGCTCGATGCGCAGCGCCGTCACCACTTCCTTGAGCTTGCGGTGCAGCGAGCGCGAGCGGCCGATCTCCTCGGGGAACAGGTTGCGCGCGAGCTGCTGCGTGATCGTGGAGCCGCCCTGCAGGTCGCCGCGTGCGGTGTGGACGAGGGCGCTGGCGGTGCGCCGCACGTCGATGCCGGGGTGGTCGAAGAAGCGGTGATCTTCGGTGGCGATCAGTGCGTGGACCACCTCGGGCGAGATCTCCGCGAGGGACACGCGGGCCTGTTTCTCGCGGCGGAACACGCCGAGTGGCTGGCCGTCCGCGGTGAGCAGCGTGCTGGGCCGGGCGCTCTGCACCTCCTTCAGCGCCGACACACCCGGGGCCGAGCCCACCACGACGGAGATCCAGGCCGCGAGCACCACCCCGATCGCGGGGAACGCAAGCAGCCCGCCCACGAGCCAGCGTTTCGCTCGGGGCCGCGGGGATCGTGGAACGTCGTCGGGGTCGGCTTGCATGCGGCAAATGGTAGGCCGTGGCCGGGCGTTGTCCGGGGCTCGCCGACAAAAAGGGAAATGCGCCTACAGCGTCGCGGGACGGCCTCCGACCGTGCACGGTGGTCCGCCGCCGGGCATCCGCCGAACAATGCCGGTCATGCTTCGACACCGCCCCTTCCTGCTCGTCTCGGTCACCGCAATCGTGACCCTCGTCGCCGTGTTGCTCGCCCTCAACCTCGGCGGCGGCGAGAAAACGATCGACACCCACGTCGAGTCCACCTACGGCACGCATGACCCGCAGTTCCGGCGCACGATGTCCGCGCTGCTGTCGGCGCCGGTGCTCGACGGCAACCGCGTCAGCGACCTGCAGAACGGTGCCGCGATCTTCCCGCCGATGCTCGAAGCCATCCGTGGCGCGCGCCGCTCCATCACGTTCGAGACCTACATCTACTGGTCGGGTGACGTGGGCCGGCGGTTCGCCGATGCGCTGTCCGAACGGGCGAGGGCGGGTGTGCCGGTGCACGTGCTGCTCGACTGGGTGGGCAGCTCGAAGATGGAACCGCAGTTCCTCGAGCAGCTGCGCCAGGCCGGGGTGCAGGTGGAGCGGTTCCACGAGCCACGGTGGTACACGCTGTCGCGACTCAACAACCGCACGCACCGCAAGCTGCTGGTGATCGACGGCGCGATCGCGTTCACCGGCGGCGTGGGCATCGCCGACCAGTGGGACGGCGATGCGCAGGATCCCGCGCACTGGCGCGACACCCACTACCGCCTGGAGGGACCTGCGGCGGCCTCGTTCCAGTCGGTGTTCCTCGACAACTGGACCAAGGCGACGGGCGAGGTGCTCCACGGCCCCGCGTACTTCCCGGCCCTCGCGCCGGTGGGCGACAGCCCCGCGCAGATGGTGTCGAGTTCACCGAGTGGCGGCAGCGAGTCCATCCACCTGATGTACCTGCTGGCCCTGGCCGCCGCGCGCGAAAGCATCGTGCTCTCGAGCTCGTACTTCGTGCCGGACGACGCCACGGTGCAGGCCCTGGTGGCGGCCGTGAAGCGAGGCGTCTCGGTGCGCATCGTCACACCGGGTCCGTTGATCGACACGAAGCTCGTGCGCGCCGCATCGCGTGCCCGCTGGGGCGAGCTGCTGGCCGCCGGCGTGCGCATCGCCGAGTACCAGCCCACGATGTACCACGTGAAGATGCTCGCGATCGACGGCCGCTTCGTGTCGGTGGGCTCGACCAATTTCGACAACCGTTCGTTCCGCCTCAACGACGAGGCGAACCTGAACGTGTACGACACGCGCTTCGCGGAAGAGGCGGTGAAGGTGTTCGATGCCGACTGGGCGAAATCGACGCCGATCACCTTCGAGGCGTGGTCGCAGCGCCCCTGGCGGGAAAAGGCCTGGGAACATTGGGCATCCTGGCTGGGCCCCCAGCTCTGATGCCCAAAAAGGCGGCGATAAAGCGGCAGATTGCACAGCAATTCAGGGGTTCGTGCAATCGCTCCCGCCGCAGAATCAAGTCTCCAACGTGAAGGAGACTGAATTGGCTTTCGACTCACCCAACAGCTCCCGTCACGTGCTGCCGGCCGACCAGCTGCCCACCTCGGGCTTCATGGGCCGCCGGAAGTACCTGAAGCGGGACCTGCTGTCGGACGTGGTGAACCGGATGAACTCCGGCAACCTGTCGCACCTCCAGGTGCCCACCACGCTGGTCTACCGCCTCGCCTGCCTGTGCAAGCGCTGGGCGCCGGACCTGCAGGTCTTCATCGCCCAGGTGCTGGAGTCGAGCGGCCACCTCGATCACTTCCTGACGCAGCCCGCCGCCACCGATCACCACACGGGCCGCCACGGCCTGTTCGAGGCCGCCATCCTCGCCGCTGAACTGGCGATGGACGCCGACCACGATCCCCGCACGCTCAAGCCGCTGCCGTTCTACGTGGACGAGTTGCAGCAGGTGTGTTCCGCCGCCGCGTTCCTGTTCGACATCGGCAAGGTGATGGATGGCCGCCTCGGCGCCGACCTGCCGCGCGACGAGGCCGAAACGCTCGTCCCGTACCTCGACCTGCCGCGCGCCTGGCGTTCGAGCTGGGAGCCGCTGGTGAACCGCCACCCGATCCTGGCCGCCTGGTTCGACCAGCTGGGCCGCCAGACGCCCGACCCGATCCACTCGGTGCGTTCGGCCCGTGCACTGGTGCGCAATGCGGTGACCGCGGCCTGGCGTCAGCCGCAGGCCTGACCGGCGCCGTCGTCACTCGGCCCCGACACTCCCCGTCACCGGCAGCACGATGCCGGTGATGTACCCCGAGCACACGGGGGACGCGAGGAACACGTAGGCCGGAGACAACTCCTCCGGCTGCGCCGCGCGTTTCATGTCCGTCTTTTTCCCGAACTCCGCCACGTCCTCGGCCGGCTTGTCCGCGGGGTTCAGGGGCGTCCACACCGGGCCCGGTGCCACCGCGTTCACGCGGATGCCGCGAGGCAGCAGGTTCTGCGCGAGGGCCTTCGTGAACGCGTGGATCGCGCCCTTGGTGGCCGAGTAGTCGAGCAGCTGCGGGCTGCCCTCCAGTCCCGTCACCGAGCCCGTGTTGATGATGGCCGCACCCTGGCCCAGGTGGGGCAGCGCCGCCCGCGCCATGTGGAAGTAGCCGTGCACGTTGGTGCGCAGGGTCTCGTCGAGGCGCTCCTCGGTGATGTCCTCGATCGACGCGGCGTGTTCCTGGAAGGCTGCGTTGTTCACCAGCACGTCGAGCTTGCCGAAGGCCGAGACGGTGCCCTCGACGGCCCGCTGGCAGAAGGCCGAGTCTTTCACGTCGCCCGGCAGCAGCACGCAACGGCCGCCCTCCGCCTCGACGAGCCGCTTGGTGTACTCGGCATCCTCGTGTTCGTCGAGGTAGACGATCCCCACGTCGGCGCCTTCCCGCGCGAACAACACGGCCACGGCGCGGCCGATGCCCGAGTCACCGCCGGTGATCAGCGTGGCCTTGCCCTGGAGCTTCTGGCTGCCCATGTAGTCCGGGGCGAGGAAACGGGGCTTGAGCACCAGTTCGGCTTCGACGCCGGGCTTGTCGAGGTGCTGCGCGGGGAGGTCGGCGGGCTGCTCGCGGGCGCCGGCCTGGATGGCCGCCGACTTCTTCGGCTTCGCCTCCGGCTGCCGGTCGGCTTCGTCCTGGCTGCGCTGGATCTCTCTGTGGCGGCCGGCGGTGGCCTCGGCCTGCTTGCGGTCACGGGTCGTGGACGTCATGCGGTGTCTCCTTCCGCTGGGGTTCCCCGTCAGTTCGGGGCGGGCGGCAGCACGTCGCCGTGCTGCGGTCGGCTGGACTCGAGGCCGCCGTCGTCGGGCGCGTTCTCCGGCTCGCCGTGTTTCGGGGCCGGGACGGGCCGCGCGGCCGCGGGCCGGCCGTCTTCCGCGAAGTCGCGTTCGGCCTGGTCGGGCACGCCGTCGGCATCGCGGTCGGCTTCGGTGTCGGGCGTGGTGGTTCCGATGCTGGATTTCATGGGCGAGAGGTCCCTCAACGTGCGTGGGCGAACAGTGTGGCGTCCTGGTGGGCGCGCGGGGGATCGTCGATGAGCCGGTCGATGGCGTCCAGGGTGCGGTGCACGTCGAGCGGCTTGGCCCAGAACTCGCAGAACGTGGACCCGGCCAGGCGCCGGCCCGCGTCGTCGGTGGCCGACACCGCGACGGCGGGCGTGTCCGCGAGGCCTTCGACCGCGCGCAGTTGCGTGAGCAGTTCGGCCCCGTCGCAGTCGGGCAGGTGGAAGTCGAGCAGCAGCAGGTCGGGCCGTTCGAGGCGTGCGGCCTGCAGGCCTTCCTCGCCGGTGGTGGCGACGACGAGCCGCAGGCGGGGCCGGTGGTTGAGCATCGCCTGCATGATCATCACGTTCACCGGATGGTCTTCGACATAAAGGACGACCGGCTGGTGGTCGGAGGACGTTCGGAGGGGCGCGGGGGCGGACATGGGACAACCTTTCGGGATCGGTCGGCCAGTTCGAGGCAAGTCACATGCCACGGACGGTTTACCGACAAATCCTAGTCCTTCGAGCGACTTTCGTCCCTCGATCCGGCAAAAGGTTCTGAAGCGCGCACGCGAACTGCCGTCAGGTTGGGATTTCGCGGCGGGAAATGCTGTAGGCGCCGTCCGACAAGCAATGGCGTCCCTCGCCGGTAGTGGGGGGCGTCGCCCGTCCGTACAGTCGCCGCAAGCCGGTCACGCGATGCATCGGCAGTTGTTGTGTCAGGCGTGGGCCTTCACGGGCACGCGCGTCCCTCGAACCGCCGTCCCGTCACCCGCCATGCGCTGTTTCCCTCCACCCCCCTCGAATGCGCCGCCCACGCCACATGAAGCCCTTGGCAATCGGCGTGCGCAGGCCAATTTCCGTGAAATTTTGACGATTCCGCAACGAGTCGTTGCGGGAAAACCCGAAGAATCGCGTGGTGGACCCTCGTTCATTCGAAGTTCGGGTCCCCGCAAAGCGGCCCCCGTGCTGGCTTTGACGATCCCCATGGCTCATTCCGGACTGAGCCGGACGGTCCCTGACGATTGGCACGAATTGAAACATCTGGCGGGCAGCGCCGAGAGGACGATGACTAACATCGCGCCTCGCCTTCGCCGGGGCCCGTCCCGTCGAAAGGAGTTCGGAGGCACGAACCCATGAGTTCATTCAACAGCCTTCAGCGCGGCATCCGGCAGCGGGCGTTCCGCCAGCGCCAGGAAGCGCAGCGCACCTTGTGCAAGAAGCTCCGGCTCCTGCGCGTCGAAGACAACCACAGCCTCGGCAACCGCCCTTCTGCGGTGGTGCTCGAGGCCACATTGCAGAGCCGGAGGAATTCGTCCAGATGAACGCAGCAGATGGACATGGACCGAGGGATGGGATGGGTGATCGACCTGTTCCACTGTTGGCAAGCGACGTGCCTGCCGGCGTTCCCCACCCATCGACAGGAGTACTTTGAATGCCCCACGCACTGGTAGTGGACGACGAGCCGGACTCGGCTGAAACGACCGCCATGCTCATCGCGAGCGAGGGCTTCACTGTGGCCACCGCGGGTTCGCTGCGCGATGCCCGCCGGCAGATCGCGCTCCAGGAGCCCGACATCGTGCTGCTCGACCTGAAGCTGCCCGACGGCAGCGGCATGGAACTGCTGCAGGACCTGAAGGCGCTGCCCAACACCGAGGTCGTGCTGGTGACCGGGCACGCGAGCCTGGAGACGTCCATCCAGGCGCTGCGCCTCGGCGCCGCCGATTACCTCGTGAAACCCATGAGCCTCACGCAGCTCAAGGGCATCCTGTCGCGCGTGATGAAACCCGCCGCGCTGAAGGCGGAGGCGCGCCACCTGCTCGAGACGCTCGAGCGCGACGGCCACTTCGGTGCGCTGTGGGGCCGTTCCGCCCCGATGCGCAACGTGTACCGCCAGATCGAGCGCGTGTCGGAGACCAGCGTCACGGTGTTCATCACCGGGGAAAGCGGCACCGGCAAGGAGGTGGTCGCCCGCACGGTGCACGACCTGAGCCGCCGCCGCAACAAGCCGTTCCTCGCGGTCAACTGCGGCGCCATCTCGCCGCACCTGATCGAAAGCGAGATCTTCGGCCATGAGAAGGGCAGCTTCACCGGCGCCGATCGCCAGCACCAGGGCTTCTTCGAACGGGCGAGTGGCGGCACGCTGTTCCTTGACGAGATCACCGAGATGCCGCTCGACCTGCAGGTCAAGCTGCTGCGCGTGCTGGAGAGCGGCACCTTCATGCGCGTGGGTTCCACACAGGTGCTCGAGACCGACGTGCGCATGATCGCGGCCACCAACCGCAGCCCCATGCAGGCCGTGAGCAGCGGCAAGCTGCGCGAGGACTTGCTGTACCGCCTCAACGTGTTCCCGATCCACCTGCCGGCGCTCCGAGAGCGCAGCGAGGACGTGCCGCTCATCGCCGCGCACTTCCTCGACCAGATCTCCGAGCGCGAAGGCAACGCCAAGCGCTTCTCGCCCGACGCGATGGTGCAGCTCAGCCACCACGGCTGGCCGGGCAACGTGCGCGAGCTGCGCAACGTGGTGTACCGCGCCTACGTGATGGCCACCGACACCACCATCCACGACCCGTGCCTCCCGGGCGCGGAGAGCGACCCGAAACCGGTGGTGCAGGCCGCCACCGGCGGCGTCCCGATGATCACCGTGCGCATCGGCACGCCGCTCGCCGAGATCGACCGCCAGGTCACCCTCGCGACGCTGGACCACCTCGGCCGCCACAAGGAGCGCACCGCGGCCACGCTGGGCATCAGCCTGAAGACGCTCTACAACCGCCTGAAGGAATACTCGAACAGCGGCGAAGCCGACCTCGTGGTCAGCGAACCGGTGCCGCTGGACGAGAAGGGCTGACGTTCGGCCGGGTCAGGTCACGCGGGCGTGTGCAGCAGCGGGTCGACCACGCGGTTCAGGCTGTCGGGCCGCATGGGTTTCACGATCACCGCGTCGAACCCCAGCGCCCTTGCGTTGGCCTCGGCCTCGCGTTGCGCATAACCCGTGAGGGCCACGAACACCGCCTGGCTGCCCAGCCGTTCGCGCAGCGGCGTGAACGCCCCGGGGGCCATGCCCTCGATGTCGCCCAGCACCACCTCCGGCCGGAATCCATCGATCAGCCGAAGCGATTCGTCCACGGTCGCGGCGGTGGCGACCTGGTGCCCCCACAACTCGATCTGCAGCCGCATCAGGTAGCGGGCGTCGGGGTTCTCCTCGATCAGCAGCACCCGGAACGACGGATGCTGCGGCGCGCGCGACGGCGCGGGTGCGGGTTCGCTGTCGGCCGGTGCGAGGGGCAGGGACAGCACGAACTCCGCGCCCTGGCCGGCGCCTTCGCTGAAGGCCTTCACGTCGCCGCCGTGCAGTTGGGCCACGCGCCTCGCGAGAGGCAGGCCCAGGCCCAGTCCGCCCGGGTTGCCGCCGCTCTGCAGGTCGTGCCGCGCGAACAGGTCGAACACGTACGGCAGGAACTCCGCCGTGATGCCCTGGCCCTCGTCGCGCACGGCGATGTGCAGCATGCCGCCCGACACCTTGGCCGTCACCGAGATCACGCTCGGTTCGGCCGTGAACGTGGCCGCGTTCGAGAGGATGTTGCTCAGGGCCTGCGCGAGGCGGATGGAGTCGCCCTGCACCCACTGCGCCGCGGCCGGCGCGTCGATGCGCAGCGTGTGGCCGGCCGCATCGAGCTTCGGCTGGCTGGTCTCGGCGGCGGCGCGCAGCAGGTCGCGCACGGCCACGCGGCCCTTCACGAGCGTGATCTGCCCTTGCATCACCCGGGTGACGTCGACCAGGTCGTCGACGAGCCGCCGCAGCCGGCCCACCTGGCGCTCGATGATCTCGCGCAGGCGGGTGAGGGTGGGGTGGCCGTCTTCCAGGGTGCGCAACACGCTGGCCGCGTTCGCGATGGGCGCGAGCGGGCTGCGCAGCTGGTGGGACAGCATCGCGAGGAACTCGTTCTGCCGCCGGTCCGCGAGCCGCAGCGACTGCGCGTGTTCGGCGAGCCGTTCCTCCAGCTCCTTGCGCTCGTGGATGTCGACGCAGCTGCCGATGTAGCCGTCGAAGCGGCCGTCGGCCGCATGGCGCGGCACGCCGGTGCACAGGACCCAGCGGTACGCGCCGTCGTGGCGCCGCAGGCGATAGTCCATCGTGAACGGTTGCCGCTCCTCGAAGCTCGTCTTGTAGATCGCGACGCAGCGTTCGGTGTCCTCCGGGTGGACGTCGCCCACCCAGCCGTCGCCGCGCAGTTCCGACAGCGAGCGGCCGGTGAAGTCGAGCCAGGGCTTGTTGAAGGCCTGGCAGAGGCTGTCGGGTCCCGAGGACCAGATCATCACCGGGGCGATGTCGAGGTCGGCCGGCAAGGACGCCTTGCCCTGCGCGACCGCGAGGACGCACAGGCGCCCCGGGGTGCCGGCGATGGCCGGCAGCAATTCGACGTCGGCGGTCGCGGAGCTGCCGTCGGCCCGCGTGACCACGAGCGGGCCGCGCCACGTGTCACCCGCATCGAGGGCATGCCGCCAGCCGGCCGTGTCGCCGCTCGAGGCCGGCGCGATGATCTCGGCGAGGTGGCCGCCGCGGGTGAGGGCGCCCGCGGCCGCGTTGGCGGCCAGCACCCGGCCCGACGCGTCGAGCAGCAGCACGGCGTGCGGATGGTGCTCGAACAGCGCCCGGGCCATCGGGTCGGTGAGCGCGGCGGGTGCGGCGCCCTGTCTGGACAAATCGTTCACTGGCGGACTCCCCGGTCATGTGTGCCGGCCCGGCATCGGCGGGCGCGTGATTCGGTTTCGGCAAGCGGCATGCCTGCGCGTGCGGCACCTCGTGTGGTCTCACGCATGCCGGCGGCGCCTTTCCACGGGAGCCACCTTGAGCAGCTGCCGGTATTTTGTGACGGTTCGGCGCGCCACGCTCAGGCCCTGCCGCAGAAGCCGCCTCGCGATCTCGGGGTCCGACAGCGGGTGGGATGGGCTCTCGCTGTCGATCATCTCCTTGATGACCCCGCGGATCGCGGTGGGCGAGCAGGTGCTGCCGCTCGCGGTGACCATTGCGCGGGAGAAGAAGTACTTCAGCTCGAACACGCCCACGGGCGTGGCCATGTACTTGTTGTTGGTGACGCGCGAGACGGTGGACTCGTGCAGGCCCACCTCGTCGGCGATCTCCTTGAGGCCGAGCGGCTTCATCGCGAGCGGCCCGTGTTCGAGGAACGAGTGCTGGCGCCGCAGGATCGCCTCGGCCACCTTGAGGATGGTGGAGAAGCGTTGCCGCACGTTGCGCACGGTCCAGCGCGCCTCCTGCAGGCTGGCGGCCAGTTCGCCGTGGCGGGCGTCGCGGTGCTGCTGGAAAAGCCGGGCGTAGGCCTGGTTCAGCTTCACCCGCGGCACGATGTTCTGGTTGAGTGTGGCGAGCCACGAGCCCCGCACGCGGCGAACGACCACGTCCGGTGTCAGGTACTGCACGTCGTTCGCGCCGTGGCGCCAGCCGGGGCGCGGGTCGAGGTGGCGGATGCGTTCGCACGCTGCTTCCACCGCGTCCACCGGGCAGTCGAGCAGGCGCGCGAGGCCCGCGACGTCGTGCTGCGCCAGGCGTGGCAGGTGGTCGGTGACGATGCGCGCGGCGAGGGCCCGCAGCGCCGGGTCCTCGATGTCGGGCAGTTGCAGCACGAGGCATTCGCGGACGTCGCGCGCGCCCACCCCGTTCGGATCGAGCGACTGCACGCGCCGCAACGCGGTCAGCATCTCGGCGGGCTCCGGGTCCACGCCGCTCAGCACCGCGAGTTCGGCGAGCGGCGTGCGCAGGTAGCCGTCGTCGTCGAGCGATTCGATCACGGTCGCGGCCAGCAGCAGGTCGCGCGGAGGCAACGGCAGCACGTGGACCTGGCCGTGCAGGTGCTCGCGCAGGCCCACGTCGGCGGCCACGAAATCGAGGGCCGTCACGTCACCGCCCGCACCGCCGGCACGGCGATCGCCGGGGGACATCGCCGACCAGCCGTCGTTCGGCGGCGGCTCGTCCGCGGCGGCCTCGGCAGCGGGTGCGGCGGCCAGGTCGGGCACCACGGGTGCGTCGGTTTCGTCGACCTCGAGGAACGGGTTCTTGTCGAGCGCGGCGTGCACTTCCTGCGCGAAGTCCAGCGAGGACAACTGCAGCAGGCGAACGGCCTGCTGCAGCCTCGGGGTCAAGGTCTGGTGCTGTCGATGTTCAACTCTGAGCGCCGGTGCGGTCATGGCGAGATACGCCTCCATGAGGTTCGCGGGCCGAGGGAATCGCCCGCGTTCGACGGCAACGATCTGCAACCCCCGTGCCACGGCGGAAGCCCCATCCCATGGGCACAAACCGAGGGTTTACGCTGAGATTTGGACGCAGCAAATCGCAGCATCTCGTAACCATTACCGCAAGGATTTCAGGGGCATTCGGTGGCCGCGACGCAAGACACGGACCCGCCCGGGCACGCCGTCTGCCATCTCCTTCGGGAACCGGGATCCGCGATCCCATCCATCCAAGGAGCAGCCCCATGAGCGTTTCCAACGACGACATCGTCGAAACCCTGAACGACCTCATCGCCACCAGCAAGGACGGTGAACTCGGCTTCACCGCATGCGCCGAACGGGCCACGTCGAGCGAGTTGCGACGGCTGTTCCTGCAACGCGCCGCAGAATGCAAACAGGCCGCGGACGAGCTGCGGCCGGCGGTGATCCAGTACGGCGGCGAACCCGAGACCGACGGCACCACGTCCGGCGCGCTGCACCGGGGCTGGGTCGCCGTGCGCGGCTCCCTGGCCGGCTACACCGACCAGGCGCTGCTCGATGAATGCGAACGCGGCGAGGATGCCGCGCTGGCACGCTACCGCGCCGCGCTGCGCGACGACGTGCTGCCGGAGCCGTTGCGCGCGCTGGTGGCCCGCCAGCAGCTCGGCGTGCAGGCCAACCACGACCAGGTGAAGCGGCTGCGCGACAGCGTCCGTGCCAACGGCTGAACGGAAGGGGGGAACCATGTTCGGCAAACGAATCCTCGTCGTCGACGACAACGTGGACGCGGCGGAGGCCGTGGCCATGCTGCTCGCGTCCGAGGGGCACGAGGTTCGCACCGCCCACACCGGACGCGCCGCCGTCGCCGAGACGCTTCGCTGGTCGCCCGAGGCCGTGCTCCTCGACATCGGGCTGCCCGACATCGACGGCTTCGAGGTGGCGCGGGAGATCGTCGCGCTGGCCCTCGTGCCGCCGCCTCAGCTCATCGCGCTGAGCGGCCACGGCAGCGCCAGCGACGTGGAGGAAGCCCGCGAGGCCGGCTTCGACCAGCACCTGCTGAAGCCGGCCGAACCGGACGTGCTGTTCGCCCTGTTCGAGGCCCACGCGCCCGGCTGAGCTGGGCACGCGGGTTGCCATGATTTCCATGTGCGACTTGCACAGCATCTGAAGGAGTAGATCCATGACCCAACAGAACCGCCCGAGCCAGGATTCGCAGAAGTCGGGGCAGCAGCAGCCGTCCCAGAAGCAGTCGCCGCAACAGCAGCAGGACCAGCAGAACACGCAGCGCCAGCGTGATCAGAACGTCCAGCAGCAAGGCGGCAACCGCTCGCCGCAGCGCAGCGACCAGCAAGGCAGCGACGGCAGCGGCGATCGCCAGCGCTGAGTTCCCCTGCGATCCGAAGCCGGGTCGATGACCCGGTGACGTCCCACCCCGCCGGTGAATCGCTTGACCGCGATGCGCCGGCGGTTTCCACGAGCGAAAGCGAAGCCGCCATGACCGTCCAGACGATCCGCGTTCCCCTGCCGCTGCCCCGGCGCACTCCAGATGACACCGAGGCACCCGTGGCCCAGGGCACGAGCGCGGCCGACGGCCCCTGCAGCCACGCGGGACGCTGCGACCGCGATGCGTGCGGCCAGGCCGAACGCATCAAGCTGAACTGCCCCTCGCTCGACACCCCGCCCACGAGCCTGCTCTGAGATCCCGGGACGCGACCCCACCCGACCCGGCCGCACCTGCCGGGCTCGTCTACGTCACCGACGAGGGGCCGGGCATCGCCCGCCGCCGGAGCGGCAAGGGTTTCTCGTACCGCACGCCCAGCGGCCAGTGCCTGCGCGACCGGGCCGAACTCGACCGCATCCGGCGCCTCGCGATCCCGCCCGCGTACACGCGCGTGTGGATCTGCCCCCGGCCCGACGGCCACCTGCAGGCCACGGGCCGCGATGCCCGCGGCCGCAAGCAGTACCGCTACCACCCCGACTGGCGCATCGCGCGCGACACCGACAAGTTCACCCGCATGGCCGCGTTCGGCGAGGCGCTGCCGCGCATCCGTGCGCGGGTGAAGCGCGACCTCGAGGCGAAGGGGGCCGGGGTCCCGCGCGACACGGTGCTCGCCACGCTCGTGCGGCTGCTCGACACCACGCTCGTGCGCGTCGGCAACGACGTCTACGCCCGCGAGAACGGCTCGTACGGCCTCACGACACTGAAGACGCGCCATGCGCAGGTGAACGGTGCGGTGCTCAAGCTCCGCTTCAAGGGCAAGAGCGGCATCGTGCACGAGGTGGCACTGGAGGATCCGCGCGTGGCGCGGGTCGTGCGCCGCTGCCAGTCCATGCCCGGGCAGGAGCTGTTCCAGTACACCGGAGACGACGGCACGCCGTGCGACGTGAGTTCGCAGGACGTCAACGACTACCTCCGCGAATGTTCCGGCGAGGGCTTCACCGCGAAGGACTTCCGCACGTGGCACGCGAGCGCGCTGGCCCTCGGCCTCTTCGCCGGCCGGGCCGCGGAGCCCGTGACGAAGCAGGGCGTGGTGGAGGTGCTGACGGAGGTGGCCCGGCGGCTCGGCAACACCGTCGCCGTCTGCCGCAAGTCCTACGTGCATCCGGACGTGGTCGCCGCCGCCGCGTCGGGTGAGCTCACCGCGCTGATGGCCGCGGCCCCCGCCCGGGTGCAGCGGCGGGGCCTGACGGTGCCGGAGCGGCAGCTGCTGTGTTTCCTTGCCGGCGTGTGCAAACCCCGCCGAAAGGCCTGAAGGTCAGCGCGTGCTGCGCTCGCTGCGCGGGATCAGGAACTCGAACACGGTCCCTTCGTTGGTGTTGGAGCGCGCCACCACCGAGCCGCCGTGGGCGCTGATGCCCTGGTCGACGATGGCCAGGCCCGCACCGAGCGTGCCGCGCGCCGGCTCCTTGCCGGCCGACGGCAGGATGGGCTCGAAGAGGTCGGCCTGCACGTCGTCGCTCAACACCGTCGGGAAGCTCACCGTGGCGTTCAGGCGATCCTTGTGGTTGCCGTCGAGCTGCACCTTCACCGGCACGCCTTCGCCCGCGTGCTCGAGCGCCGTGCCCACGAGGTTCGTGAACACCTGGCTGAGCCGGTCGGTGTCGAAGGTGCCGGTGAGGTCGCCCTCGCACTGCACGTCGACCTTCACGCTCGGGCGCACCTCGACGATCTCGGCCACGACCGACGCGCAGAGGCTGCCGAGGTCGGCCATCTTCGGCGAGATGCTGGCGATGCCGGGGCGGATCCGGGAGAAGTTCAGCAGGTGGTCGATGGTGCGCGCCATGCGCGAGCTGCTCGACTTGATCCGCAGGCCGGCCTTCTGGATGGGCTCGTCGTGGCCGCGGCGGTGCACGATCTCGGCACTGAGCGCGATGGCCATCAGCGGCGTGCGCAGGTCGTGGGTCAGCACCGCCGTCATCATCTCGTTGAGCTTGCGCAGGCGCTGCACCTCGACGATCTGGTGCTGCAGGCGTTGGCGTTGCACGTAGAGGTCCACGAACACCGCGACCTTGCTCGCCAGCACGTGCGGCTCCAGCGGTTTGTAGAGGAAGTCCACCGCACCGGCCTCGTAGCCGCGGAAGGTGCGCTGCTGGTCCTGCGACGCGGCGGTCAGGAAGATGATCGGGATGTGGCGGGTGCGTTCGGCGCCCCGCATCAGCTCGGCGAGCGCGAAGCCGTCGATCTCGGGCATCTGCACGTCGAGCAGCGCCACGGCCACGTCGTGGTTCAGCAGAAGCTCCAGCGCCTCGTCGCCCGAGCCTGCCTTCAGCACGCGGATGCCCGGGCGGGCGAGCAGGGCCTCCAGCGCGAGCAGGTTCTGGGCGACGTCGTCGACGACCAGCACGTTGACTTCTGACGTTGGGTTCATGGCGTATCTCTGAAGTTCGAAGGAAAGTGGAAAGGGGTCATGACAGGGCGGCCAGGCTCAGCGCCATGTGTTCGATCGAGAGCACCGCGTCCGCGCCGGCCGACGCGATGCCCGCGGCCGGCATGGTGCTCGCCACCGCGGTGTCCGGGTCCTGGACCCAGGCCGTGCCGCCTCGTGCGCGCACGGCCGCCAGGCCCTCGCTGCCGTCGTCGCTGCCGCCGGTCAGCAGCAGCGCGAGCAACTGCGCACCGTAGGCGATCGAGGCCGATTCGAACAGAGGGTCGATCGCCGGCCGTGAATAACGCACGGGGGCGTCGATCGACAGCGCGAGCGTGCGCGTGGGCTCCACGAGCAGATGGTAGTTGGGCGGCGCGAACACCACGGCGCCGGACGGCACCGGCTGCTTGTCCAGCGCCTCGGTGACGGGGAGGGCGCAGCGCTGGTCGAGGAGCGCGGCGATCCCGCTCGGCTGGTCGGGCGGCACGTGGATCACCACGAGCACCGCGGGCCGGAATCCTGCGGGCAGGGCCGTCAGCAGCGACAGCAGCGCGTCCACGCCGCCGGCCGAGGCGCCGATCACGACCGCCTCGATCCGGGACAGGGGGAGCACGGGGGTGTCCATCGGGGGCCTCACAGTCGGCGGTAGATGCGCTCGGGGCTGGCCACGGCCTCGAACGCCTGCGCGTGGGTGCCGAACTGCAGCGTCTCCTTGCTGCCCAGGCCGAGGAACCCGCGGTGCACCAGCGACTCGCGGAACAGGCCGATGGCGCGGTCCTGCAGGCCCGGGTTGAAGTAGATCAGCACGTTGCGGCACGACACGAGGTGCACCTCGGAGAACACGGTGTCCGTGGCGAGGCTGTGGTCGGCGAACACGATGTTCTTGCGCAGCTTGCGGTCGAACACCACGCCGTCGTAGGCCGCGGTGTAGTAGTCCGACAGGGAGCCGGTGCCGCCGGCCGCCTGGTAGTTGCGGCTGAACAGCGCCATGCGGTCGAGCGGGTACACGCCGGCCTCGGCCTTGCGCAGCGCCTCGGGGTTGATGTCGGTGGCGTAGATGAGCGCGCGGTCGAGCAGCTTTTCCTCGGCGAGCAGGATCGCGAGGGACCAGACCTCCTCGCCGCTGCTGCAGCCGGCCACCCACACCTTGATGGACGGGTAGGTGGCGAGCATGGGCGCCACCTCGCGCCGCAGCGTGGCGAAGTACGTGGGGTCGCGGAAGAACTCGCTGACCTGCACGGTGAAGTACTGCAGCATCTGCGCGAACACCTCGGGCTCGCGCAGCACGCGGTCCTGGAGGTGGGCCAGGCGCTCGCAGCCGAAGCGGGCCATCGCCTGGCGCATGCGGCGGCGCAGCGACGTGACGGCGTAGTCGCGGAAGTCGTGCTGGTAGCGGAGGTACACGGCCTCCAGCATCAGCTTGACCTCGATGTCGAACAGCGCGGTGTCGGCGTCCACGGGCGCTCCTACTTCGGCATCCAGACGCGGCACAGCGAGATCAGCTTGTCCACGTCGAGGGGTTTGGCCACGTAGTCGTTCGCGCCGGCCTCCAGGCAGCGGTCACGGTCGTCCGGCATCGCCTTGGCCGTGAGCGCGATGATGGGCAGGTTGGCCCACTCGGGCCGCTCGCGGATGTGTTTCATCGCGGTCAGCCCGTCCATCTCCGGCATCATGATGTCCATCAGCACGAGGTCCACGGCCGGGCCGCGTTCCAGCCGGTCCAGCGCCTCCTGCCCGTTGCGGGCCACCTCGAGCTTCGCGCCCAGCGGCTCGAACACGCTCGAGAGCGCGAAGATGTTGCGCACGTCGTCCTCGGCGAGCAGCACGCGCCGGCCGTCCAGCACCGAGTCGCGCTCGCGCGCCTGCATCAGCAGCCGCTGTTGCTCGGGCGGCAGCGACGACTCCACGCTGTGCAGGAACAGCGTGACCTCGTCCAGCAGCCGCTCCGGCGAGCGCGCGCCCTTGACGATGATGGACTTCGAGTAGCGGCGCAGGCGCTGCTCCTCGTCGCCGCTCAGGGCCCGGCCGGTGTAGACGATCACGGGCGGGAAGGCGTACTGGTGGCCCGCGGCCATCTTCTCGAGCAGTTCGTCGCCCGAGCCGTCGGACAGCGACAGGTCCATCACCATGCAGTCGTACGTGGTGCTCGACAGGCGTTCGAGGGCTTCGGCCACGGTGCCCACCGCGTCGATCGCCACGCCGTCGGCCGTCAGGAGCAGCACGAGGTTGCGGCGCAGGTCCTCGTCGTCCTCCACCACCAGCACGCGGCGCACCTCGCGCTGGAGGCGGTCCTGCAGGCCCTGGATGGCCGACACCAGCTGCTCGCGCGCAGCGGGCTTGAGCACGTAGCCCACGGCGCCCAGTTCGAGGGCCGTCTGGGTGCGCTCGTGAGCGGACAGCATGTGCACCGGCAGCGGCCTCGTCGCGGTGTCGCGCTTGAGCCGCTCGAGGACGGTCAGGCCCGACTGGTCGGGCAGCCCCACGTCGAGCAGCACGCCGCTCGGCTGCAGTTCGCGGGCGAGCCGCAGGCCTTCCTCACCCGTGTTGGCGATCACGCAGTCGAAGCCCAGCTCGTGGGCCAGGTCGTACAGGACGGCGGAGAAGCGCGGGTCATCCTCGATCACGAGGATCAGGCGGCCCGCGCGGCCGAGCTGCCGGCGGTCGTCCTGGACGGCCACGGGCACGGCGGCCGGGGCCGGCGCCGGCGCCGGTGTGGCGACGGGGGTGGCCGTGGCGACCGCGGCCGGGATGGGCGACTCCACCGCGACGCCGTCGAACTCGACGGGCAGGTCCACCGTGAACGTGCTGCCGCGGCCGGGTTCACTGTCGACCCGCAGCGTGCCGCCGAGCCGGTGGGCGAGCTCGCGGGAGATCGACAGCCCGAGGCCCGTGCCGCCGAAACGCCGGCTCGTGCTGCCGTCGGCCTGTCGGAAGGCCTCGAAGATCACCTCCTGCTGGTGTTTCGGGATGCCGACGCCGCTGTCGGTCACCTCGAAGGCCACGCGGCCCTCGGCCGCCGGCCGCACGACGAGCCGCACCTCGCCGCGTTCGGTGAACTTGATGCCGTTGGCCAGCAGGTTCTTCAGCACCTGCAGCAGCCGCTGGCCGTCGGTGTGCAGCACGGACGGCGCGCCGGGGGCGGCCTCGACCACGAACGAGAGCTTCTTCTGCCGGGCGAGGGGGTCGAAGGTGGCGCGAAGGCGCTCCAGCACTTCCGACAGGTCGAGCGGCTCCACGGTCAGGTCCACGTGGCCGGCCTCGATCTTCGAGAGGTCGAGGATGTCGTTGATGAGCAGCAGCAGGTCGTTGTTGGAGGCGTGGATGGCCTGGGCGTACTTCACCTGCTCGGCGTTGAGCGAACCCGGCTTGTTGTCGGCCAGCAGCTTCGACAGGATCAGCGAGCTGTTGAGCGGCGTGCGCAGTTCGTGCGACATGTTCGCGAGGAACTCGGACTTGTAGCGGCTCGCCGCCTCGAGCTGCTCGGCCTTGCCGTGCAGCGACTGCTGCGCGGCCAGCAGGTCGAGCTTCTGGCGTTCGAGCACCTGGGCCTGCTCCTCGAGCTGCACGTTGGTCTGCTCCAGTTCGACCTGCTGGGTCTCCAGCCGCGCCTGCGATTCGAGCAGCACCCGGCTCTGTTCCTCCAGCTCCTCGTTCGAGACGCGCAGTTCCTCCTGCTGGGCCTGCAGCGATTCGCCCTGGCGCTGGGTCTCCTCCAGCAGCACCTCCAGGCGGCGGCGGTACAGCGCCGACCGCAGGGTCAGGCCGATGGGCTCGGCGAGCTGGTCGAGGAGCTCGAGCACACGCCCGGTGTCGGACGGGCGGCGCAGGAAACCGAGTTCCACGACCCCGGCGGTGACACCGTCGATCCGGAGCGGCGCCACCACGATCTGGGCCGGTGCACTGCGGCCGAGCGTGGTGGTCACGGGCAGGTGGCCCTCGGCGACGTCGTCGAGCACGCGCGGGCGCCCGTCGCGGGCCACCTGGCCCGCGATGCCATCGGGGATCGGGATGCGTTCGCGCGCAGCGGCCAGGTCGACCGCATGGCCCCCTTTGCGCAGCAGGTCCGGACCATCGATGCGGTAGAGCAGGGCGGTGTCGGCCCCGGTGAACTCGCAGAGCGCCTGCGTGGCCCGGTCGGCCACCTCGTGGGGTCCCAGCTCACCGATCAGGCGCTGCGACACAAGGGTTTCGCCCTGCTGGAGCCAGGCGAGCCCGGCCACGTCCCGGCGCACCCGCAGGACCTGCCACACGAGGAAGGCCAGGGACCACAACACCACGCCGCCCACGACCCGGTTGACGGCGGCGACGAACGGGTCCGCGCCGGCGGGGGAGAGCAGGAAGCCGGCCAGACTCATCACCGATGCCGCCGCCGCGGCAGCGAAGGGCGCCTGCGGGCGAGTCTGGAACAACAGCAGGCCGACGGGCAGCAGGAACAGCGCCCACTCGGCATAGCCCACCGGGGTGAACAGGTCCACCGCGAGGATGGCGAGGGCCAGCGCTGCGGCGCCGACCTGGACTGCGAGGTCTCGGGATCCGTCGACGTGGAGGTTCATGCGGGGTTGGGACGGGGGCGGCGTGGTGGAGTTCCCCGCGATTGTGCCCAGAACGCTCACGGCCGGGCCGGCGTGGGTGTCACGCGCCAGACCACGTTGCCCACGTCGTCGGCCACCAGCAGCGCGCCGCGCGTGTCGAAGGCGACGCCGACGGGGCGGCCGAGCGCCTTGCCGTCGTCGCTCAGGAAGCCGGTCAGCACGTCGCGGGGATCGCCCGCAGGACGGCCGCCGTCGAACGGCACGAGGATCACCTTGTAGCCGCTGTGCGGCTTGCGGTTCCACGAGCCGTGCTGCCCGACGACCATGCCGGTGCCGAGGGGCGGCAGCGCGCGGCCGTCCGACCAGGCGAGGCCCAGCGAAGCGGTGTGGGCGCCCAGCGCGTAGTCGGGCACGAGTGCCTTCGCCACGAGTTCGGGGCGCTGCGGCGACACCCGTTCGTCGACGTGCTGGCCGTAGTAGCTGTACGGCCAGCCGTAGAAGCCCCCGTCGCGCACGGACGTGAGGTAGTCGGGCACGAGGTCGCTGCCGATCTCGTCGCGTTCGTTGGCGACGGTCCACAGCACCCCGGTGGCGGGTTCCCACGCCATGCCGTTCGGGTTGCGCAGACCGGTGGCGAAGAGCCGCTTCGTCGCCGCGGCGGGGTCCACTTCCCAGATCGCGGCGCGGCCCTCCTCGATCTCGAGGCCGTTTTCACCGACGTTGCTGTTGGAGCCCACGGTGACGTACAGCCGGCGCCCGTCGGGCGACGCGATCACGTTCTTGGTCCAGTGGTGGTTCAGGCCGGCCGGCAGGTCGACCACCTTGGCGGGCGGCGTGGCGACCGTGGTCTCGCCGGCGCGATACGGCACCTTCACGAGGGCGTCCGCGTTGGCGACGTACAGCGTGTCGCCCACGAGGGCCATGCCGAAGGGCGAGAACAGGTCCTTCAGGTAGACGGCGCGCACCTCGGCGACACCGTCGCCGTCGGCGTCGCGCAGCAGCGTGAGGCGGTTGGCGCTGGGCACGGTCGCACCCGCGCGTTTCATCATGATCTTCTGCGCCCAGGCCCGCAGTCCGCCCCCCTCGGGCTTCGGCGGGGCGTTCGACTCCGCGACCAGCACGTCGCCATTGGGCAGCACGTGGATCCAGCGGGGGTGGTCGAGCCCGGTGGCAAACGCGGTGACCTGCAGGCCGGCCGCGGCGACGGGCTTGCCACTGGCGGGCCACCCCGTGGCCGGGGCGACGTTGAGGGTGGGCACCAGGGTCTTGTTCGGGGGCGGCAGCTGCGGGCTCGGACCGTAGCCGGCGCTCTCGGGCAGCCGCGCCGTCTCGCCGCAGCCGGCCAGCATCAGCATTCCGAGGGCGAGCGCGCCCAGACCCCGTTTGCGACCACCTGCGGACATGAGAAAAACCTGGTTGAGGAAACAGCCCATTTTTCAATGCCGTTCCGGGCCGCCTTGTAGGCGGACGCCTCACCGCCGCGTGGGAATACTTCCGTAAAGGCGGGAATTCCCAACGTTGTCCGGCCCCCGCGACCCGCCGAAGTGGGGCCCAATGGCGGCATGGGGAAAAGAGAGTCTGCCGCGTTGCTCGCGTTGGCGGTCTCCGGTGTGACCGGAACCGCCAACGCGGACACGCGTTTGTCCGCGCAGGAACTGCGCTGGGCCCAGGCCGCCAGCCCCGTCGTGGCGTATGCACGAACCCAGGGCCTGCCGGTGGACGTGGTCGTCCAGCCGCAGGACGCCCCCGGTCTCGCACCGGTGGCCATGGCCCTCGTCGACGGCCGCTGCAAGCTCGTGTTCTCGATGCGGGGCAACCCCGCCGCCGAGGAGACGGAGCGTTCCATCCCTCCGGCCTTGTTCACCCCCATCGTGGAAGCCATCGCGGCCCACGAGGTGGCGCATTGCTGGCGTCAGGTGCGAGGCGCCTGGCGCACGGTGCCGGCCGGGTTCAACGACCCGGCTGGGCCCGTCGATTCCACCGACCCCGACGTGGCCGCCCGCTGGTCGGCCATGGCGGCCACGCGCCGCGAGGAGGGGTTCGCCGACCTGGTGGGCCTCGCCTGGACGTGGCGGCAGCACCCCGCGCAGTACGCGCAGGTGCACGCCTGGCTCATGAACGAACGGGCGGAACCGCCCCTGGCAGGCAGCCATCACGACACGCAGGCGTGGGTGCGCCTCGCCGCGAACGGGGGCTTCGGCGATGCCGACACCCCGTTCGAGCAGGTCACACGGATGTGGACCGCCGGCCTCGTGGTCGAACCCTGAGACCGGCCGGACCGGGAAAGAGCAGGAGGGCGGTCAGCCCTGGCCGTTGGCCGCGTCGAGCTCGCGGCACGACGGTGCACACACCGCCTGCGCCTTGCCGAGCAGCTTGCGCGTCTTGAGGGACGCGCGCGGCCGGTGTTTGCCACACAGGAAACACGACATGGTGGCGGCCCCGAAGGAGCCTGCCGCGGTGAACGGCGAACCCGCCACCTTCGATCGATACCGCAGACCGTCTGCCACGACGGTCGTCTTCACTTCATTCTTCGCCACTGAGGGGTCCCTGGTTCATCATTGATCGGTCGCGCGACGTGCCTTGTCGATCACGTCCCTGGCCTGCAGTTCCGCGCTCGAAGAGAATTCGAGCGCCGATCGGCAGAGCCCGGCATGCTGGTACTGAAGGTTTTCATACAGCTCCGCGGCCGCGGGGTAGGAATCTAGCACCGCATTGAGTGTTTCGCCGGGCTTGACCGATTCGAATTCCTGTACCAAGTGCATGACGACGGACCGGTATTGCACCGGATCCACCGCCACGGGACTGCGTTCCAGCCGTTCCAGCAGGTGGGCGAGCGTGATCACCACCGAGGGCCGGGCGGGCGTTTGTTCAGGTGAACGGACGTTCATGGGGAATTTCCTCTCCGGGGGACGTTGATTCAGGCCCCGTCACTGAGAGAACATGGGGACGGTCGACCGGACTGCAAGGCCCGGTGCCCGCCGGTGGATGCCCCGGCGTATCGTTCCCTCTCCGGAGCCTGTGCCGCATGAGCATCCGCAACCTCGATTCGCTGTTCGATCCCTCGTCCGTCGCGGTCATCGGGGCCTCGCTCCGGCCCGACCGCACCGGCACCGTCGCCTGGGCCAACCTGCGGGCCGGCGGCTTCAAGGGCCGGCTGTTCGCGGTGAACCCGAAGTACGACGAGCTCGACGGCCACCCCGTCGTCCACCGCATCGACCAGCTGCCCGAGGCGCCCGACCTCGCGCTGATCTGCAGCCCCCGCCACACCGTGCCCGAGGTGGTCGCCCAGCTCGCGGCCCGCGGCACCCGGGCGGCCGTGGTGCTGACGCCCGGCCTCGGCACCCGGCGCACCCAGGCCGCGCTCGACGCCGCCCGGCCCACGCTGCTGCGACTGCTGGGCCCCGACAGCATCGGCCTGCTGGCCCCGCACCTGGGTCTGAACGCCAGCGCCGCCCCCGTCGGAGCCACGCCGGGCGCGGTGGCCTTCGTGTCGCAGTCGGCCGGTCTCGTCACCGCGGTGCTCGACTGGGCGAAGGGCCGGCAGGTGGGCTTCTCCCACGTGGTCTCGCTCGGCGAACGGGCCGACGTCGACTTCGGCGACATGCTCGACTACCTCGCGAGCGACCCGCGCACCCGCGCCATCCTGCTCTACATGGAGGCGATGGAGGCGCCGCGCAAGTTCATGTCGGCCGCCCGGGCCGCGGCGCGCAACAAGCCGGTGATCGTGGTGAAGGCGGGCCGCTCCGAGCAAGGCCGACGCGCGGCCGAGTCGCACACCCGGGCGCTCGCCGGGTCCGACCTCGTGTTCGACGCCGCCATCAGCCGGGCCGGCATGCTGCGGGTCGACACCCTGTACCAGCTCTTCACCGCGGCCGAGACGCTGGCGCGCTTCCGCGGCAACACCGGCGAACGCCTCGCGCTGCTCACCAACGGCGGCGGGGCGGGGGTGCTCGCGGCCGATGCCGCGGCCGCCTCCGGCATCGAGCTGGCCGAACTGGCGCCGGCCACGGTGGCGCGCCTGAAGGAACTGCTGCCGCGCGCTCCCGAGGGCCATCCGGTCGATGTCGGCGGGGACGCGCCCGTGCCGCTGGTCGTCGACGCCCTCAAGGCGTTGCTGTCGGACCCCGACGCCGGCGCCACGCTGTTCATCCATGCGCCGTCCGCCCGCGTCCGCGCCGACGACGTCGCCGAGGCCCTGCTGCCGCTCGCGCAGGGTTCGCCGCCGAAGCTGCTGAGCTGCTGGCTGGGCGACGCGGCGGTGGCCGACGCCCGGCAGCGCGTGCGCGCCGCCGGCATCCCGAGCTACTTCACCCCGGAGGAGGCGGTGCGCGCGTTCGCGATGGGCGTGCGCTACCGCCGCAACCAGGCCCAGCTGATGGAGGCGCCGCTGGCGGCGTCGGGCGCCGCACGGCCGGACGTGGAGGGCGCCCGCCGCCTGCTGCACGCGGCGCTGGCGGGCGGCCGGGACGTGCTGACCGAACCCGAGGCGAAATCGCTGCTGGCCCTGTACGGCATCCCCGTCGTCGCCACGCGGCGCGTGCTGCCCGACCCGGACGTGGTGGAGGCCGCGGCGGACGCCATCGGCTACCCGGTCGTGCTCAAGGTGCTGTCGGCCGACATCGACCACAAGACCGACGTCGGCGGCGTGATGCTCGACGTGCCCGACGGCGCCGCGGTGCGGCAGGCGGCGGCGTCGATGCTCAAGCGGGTGGCGGCGGCCCGGCCCGATGCGGTCATCGAGGGCTTCACGGTGCAGGCGATGGTGCGCCGGGCCCACACGCACGAACTGATCGTGGGCGGCAGCATCGACCCCACCTTCGGGCCCGTCGTGCTGTTCGGTGCCGGCGGCACCTCGGTCGAGCTGGTGGCCGACCGGGCCATCGGCCTGCCGCCGCTCAACGAGCCGCTGGCCCGCGCGATGGTCGACCGCACACGGGTCTCGCGCCTGCTCAAGGGCTGGCGCGACACACCGCCCGCCGACGAACCCGCCGTGTGGCAGGCGCTCGTGGCGGTGTCGCGGATGCTCGCCGACCTGCCGGAGCTCTCGGTGGTCGACATCAACCCGCTCGTGGCCAACCACGAGGGCGTGATCGCGCTGGACGCCCGCATCCGCATCGACCCGGCGCGTCCCGGTGGCGAACACCGCTTCGCGATCCGCCCGTACCCGTCCGACCTCGTCGAATCGCGGGTGTGGCAGGGGCGCCTCGTGACGCTGCGCCCCATCCGCCCGGAGGACGAGGCCCAGCACCTCGCGTTCCTGCGCCGCCTCGACCCCGAGGACATCCGCATGCGCGTGTTCTACAGCCGCCGCTCCATCGAGCGCAGCGAGCTGGCCCGCCTCACGCAGATCGACTACGCCCGAGAGATCGCCTTCGTGGCCGTGGCCGCGGGGGAGGAACGCGAGGAGACGCTGGGCGTGGTGCGGGCGATGACCGACCCCGACAACGACAGCGCCGAGTTCGCGATCGTGATCCGCTCCGACCTCAAGAGTGGCGGCCTCGGGCGCATCCTGATGAACAAGCTGATCGCGTACCTCAAATCGCAGGGCACCGCGAAGGTCGTGGCGAGCGTGCTGACCGACAATCGCACCATGCGCCACTTCCTGCGTTCGCTCGGTTTCGTCGAAGGCCCCGTCGAGTGGGGCAACGACACCGTCGACGTCACGCTGACGCTGAACCCGCCCTGACCGGGCTCCTCGCGCATCCGTACCTCGCGCCCCGCACCTGTTAGGCTTCACCGCATGGACATCCGACCCTTCCTGCCCCTGGCCCTGCTGGCCGCCATGCCGCACCTCGCCTTCGCCGCCGAGCCATCTCCCCGCGAGGCCGCGGGCGAACGCTGCGAAGCCGCCGTCACCGAGACCGTCAAGCACATGCGCGGCGACGACGCGCGCCAGGTGCAGTTCAACCGGGCGAAGCAGATCGTCGCGCCTCCGGTGGACGAGGAAACCGACGTGAAGGGCGAGGGCAGCTACCGCAGCGGCACCGGCGGGGCGCGCCCGTTCAGCTACAGCTGTGCGTACAACATCAAGGCCGGCACCACGTCGGGCGTCGTGTTCCGCGACCTCGGCCCGGCCCGCACCGACAGCCCCGAGGCCGCCTGGCAGCCCGACCTGTCCACGCTGTCGCCCGAGGCCTGCGAATCGGCCGTGGCCGCCGTGCTGAAGGGCAAGTACCCGCGCGTGGGCCGCATCGCGTTCGGCTCCGATTCGCGCCGGCTGCGTCCCGCACCCAACGGCCGCTCCGGCATGACCGGCCAGGGTTCGGTCGAGCGGGCGCCCGGCATGAGCCTGATCGCGTTCGACTACCAGTGCGAGTTCGAGTCCCGCACCGGCAAGGTGGTGTCCGCGCGCACCACGCCCTGACGGCCGGCGCGTCCCCCGCGCCTGCGGGTGATGCGTACCGCGGAGCAGCCGGGCGGGCCCGATATCATTCCCCCGGACAAGACAACACGAACGAACACAAGATGGCAACGATCAGAGACGTGGCTCAACTGGCCGGGGTGGGGGTCGCGACCGCATCGCGCGTGATCTCGGGCACCGGTTCGTTCTCGGCCGCGGCGGCCGAGCGCGTGCGGTCCGCGGCCGCCGAACTCGGCTTCCGCCCGTCGAACGTGGCGCGCGCCCTGTCGCTGCAGAGCACCGGCACCATCGGCGTCTACGTGCCCGACTTCCGCGGCCCGTTCTACGGCCCCATGCTCGACGCCATCGACGGCGAACTGCGCCGCCACGGCCGCCACATGGTGGCCGTCAACGGCATCGGCGACGTGGACGCCCGGCAGCAGGCGCTGAGCAGCGCCGAGTTCCTCGCCGACCGCGAGTGCGACGGCATCATCATCGCCAGCAACGAACTGCGGGACGCCGACTACCTCGCGATCCGCCAGCGCATCAAGCACGTGGCGATCATCAACCGCGAGGTCAAGGGCATGAAGACCCAGAGCTTCACGGTGAACCACCGGCACGGCGGCGCGCTGGCGGCCCGCGCGCTGCTCGAGCACGGCCACAAGCGCCTGGCGGTCATCTCGGGCCTCGCGCACGCGCAGGACAACCGGCAGCGCCTGGAAGGTTTCCTCGAGACCGTGCGTGCCGCGGGCATCGACACCGACACCATCCCCGTGGTGCACGCCGACTTCACGGCCCCGGGCGGCTGGGCGGCCACCGAGGAGCTGCTGGCCCGCAAGGTGAAGTTCACGGGGCTCTTCTGCGCGAACGACCAGATGGCCATGTCCGCCATCTCGAAGCTGGACGCGGCGGGCAAGTCGGTGCCGGAAGACGTGTCCGTCGTCGGCTACGACAACACCGACATGGGGGCCTACCTTCGGCCGCGCCTGACCACGGTCGACACGCACATCGGCGAGATGGGCCTGAACGCCTGCCGGCTGCTCGTGAACCAGTGCTACGGCAAGGAACTGTCCATCGCGCGCGACTTCCCGCCCACCTTCGTGCCGCGCCACTCGCTCAGGAAAATCGGCCGCTGACCTTGCGGCGGGCCGCCATCAGCGCCTTGAGGGCCAGGGCGCTGTCCTTCGGGGTGCGCTTCTGGGTGGCGTAGTCCACGTGCACGATGCCGAAGCGCTTGGCGTAACCTTCCACCCACTCGAAGTTGTCCAGCAGGGACCACGCGAAGTACCCCCGCACGTCCACGCCGGCGCGCATCGCCTGGCCGATGGCCACGAGGTGGCGCTGCAGGTAGCGCACGCGCTGCGCGTCGTCCACGCGCCCGTCCACCACCGTGTCGTCGTCGCTCGCCATGCCGTTTTCGGTGATGTGCACCGGCGGCAGCGCGGGGTAGCGGCCCTTGAAGCCGATCAGCAGGTCGCGCAGGCCGGCCGGGTACACCTCCCAGCCCATCACGGTGCGCTCGACGCGGTCGAGGCCCTTGTCGGCGTAGCCATGGGCGCCGTCGCTGCGCACGTTCGCGCGGAAGTAGTAGTTGATGCCGATGTAGTCCATCGGCGTGGAGATCAGCGCCATGTCGCCGTCGCGCACCGACGGTGACACGCCGGGCCACAGCTCCTGCAACGCCTCGGGGTAGGTGCCGAGCAGCAGCGGATCGAGCACCCAGTGGTTCCAGCAGGCGCTGGCCAGGCGCGCGGCCTGGCGGTCTTCGGGGCTCTGGCTGTCGGCCGACACGGCCGTGACGTTCGTGACGAGGCCCACCTGGGCCGGGCCGTTGGCCCGCAACGCCGCGGCGGCCAGGCCGTGGCCCAGCAGCAGGTGGTGCATGGCCTCCACCGCGTACCGCACGTCCGCGAGGCCCGGCGCGTGCAGGCCGCTGCCGTGGCCCAGCCACGCGGCGCACCACGGTTCGTTGACGGTGGCCCAGGCTGCCACGCGGTCGCCCAGCCGGCGGCTCGCCACGTTCGCGAAGTCGGCGAGGCGCGAGGCCGTGTCCCGGTTCAGCCAGCCGCCCCGGTCCTGCAGGTGCTGCGGCAGGTCCCAGTGGTACAGCGTGACGAACGCGCGGATGCCGTGGTGGGCCAGCCGGTCGAGGATGCGTTCGTAGAAGTCGAGGCCCGCCGCGTTGGGCGACCCGTCGGGCCGCATCACCCGGGACCAGGCGACCGACAGGCGGTAGGCGTCGAGGCCCAGCGAGGCGACGAGGTCGATGTCGTCCTGCCAGCGATGGTAGTGGTCGCAGGCCACCGCGCCCGATTCGGCGTTGCGCACGGCACCGGGGCGCGCGCAGAACGTGTCCCAGATGGTCGGCACGCGGCCGCCCTCGGCCACGCCGCCTTCGATCTGGTAGGCCGCCGTGCCGGCGCCGAACAGGAAGTCCGGCAGCCACAGTGGCGAGCCCGGGGGCGGGGACAGGACGTCGTCGTTGGACAGGTCGTTCATGGCAGGTCAGCGTGGCATCCACACCCGCACGAGGGACAGCAGCTTCTCCACGTCGAGGGGCTTGGCGATGTAGTCGTTCGCGCCGGCCGCGAGGCATTTCTCCTGGTCGTCCCTCATCGCCTTCGCGGTGAGGGCGATGACCGGCAGCTTGCGGAGCGCGTCGCGCTTGCGGATCTCGCGCATCGCGGTGAAGCCGTCCATCTCCGGCATCATGATGTCCATCAGCACGAGGTCGGCCAAGGGGCCCGAGCCGCCGAGGCCTCGGTCCAGCACCTCCAGCGCCTCGCGGCCGTTGCGGGCGATCTCCACGGTGGCGCCGCGGGGCTCCAGCACGCTCGAGAGCGCGAAGATGTTCCGCGCGTCGTCCTCCACCACGAGGATCCGCCGGCCCTCGAGCACCGCGTCGCGGTCGCGCACGGCCTTCAGCATGCGCTGGCTCTCGGAGGGCAGGGCGGACTCCACCTGGTGGATGAACAGCGTGACCTCGTCCAGCAGCCGCTCGGGCGAGCGGGCGTCCTTGATGATGATCGAACGCGAGAAGCGGCGCAGGTCCTGCTCCTCGTTGCGCGTGAGCGAGCGGCCGGTGTAGACGATCACGGGCGGGAACGACACGTCCTCCTGCTCGGACATGCGCTCCAGCAGCTGGTAGCCGCTGAGGTCGGGCAGGTTCAGGTCCATCACCACGCAGTCGAACGTCGTGGTCTGCAGCTGCGCGAGCGCGTCGGCCGCGTTCGCCACGTCGGTGATCTGCACGTCGGCGTGGCCCAGCAGCAGCCGGATGCTCTCGCGCTGGCGGGCATCGTCCTCCACCACGAGCACGCGGCGCGTGTTCTGCGTGAAGCGCTCCTCCAGGCGACGGAAGGCCTCGGCGAGTTCGTCACGCTTGACCGGCTTGAGTGCGTAGCCCACGGCGCCCAGGCCGCGCGCCTCCTGGCGGTAGTCGGTCACGGACATCATGTGGACCGGGATGTGGCGTGTGGTCGCCGACCGCTTGAGCTGGTCGAGCACGCCGAGGCCCGAGTGGTCGGGGAGGTTCACGTCGAGCAGGATCGCGCTCGGCCGGTACGTGGCGGCGGCCTGCAGGCCTTCGCCGGCGGTGGGGGCCACGACACACTGGAAGCCCAGCTCGTGTGCGACGTCGCGCAGGATGGCCGCGAACCGCGGGTCGTCCTCGATCACGAGGATCAGCCGCGAGGCCGGGCTCAGCCGCTCGCGGTCGTCCTCCGGGGCACCGTCGTCGCGCGCCGCGGGCGGCGGCAGTTCGGCCGGCACCACGGGCGGCGGCGGTGCCGGGGTGCGGTCCGGGCGGCCGGCCGCCGGTCCTGGGTACTCGGCCGGCAGGGTCAGGGTGAACTGGCTGCCTTCGCCCGGCGTGCTTTCCACCGTGATGTCGCCGCCCAGCAGGCGGGCGAGGTCGCGCGAGATCGACAAGCCGAGGCCGGTCCCGCCGTACTTCCGGTGCGTGCTGCCGTCGGCCTGGCGGAACGCCTCGAAGATCAGGCCCTGCTGCTGCGGGGCGATGCCGATGCCGGTGTCACGCACGGCGAAGGCCACGCGGCCGTCGGGGCGTGCGGTGACCCGCATCGACACGGCGCCGCGTTCGGTGAACTTCAGCGCGTTCGACAGCAGGTTCTTCAGGATCTGGCCGAGGCGCTGCGGGTCGGTGTGCAGACGGTCGGGCACGCCCGGCTCCACGATGGCGTCGAACGCGAGCGACTTCTGCGAGGCCACCGGCTGCATGGCGGCCATCAGCGAGTCCACCGTGCGCGCGACCGGCACGGGCTCGGGCATCACCTCGACCTGGCCGGCCTCGATCTTCGAGAGGTCGAGGATGTCGTTGATGAGCGCGAGGAGGTCGTTCCCGGCCGACGAGATGGTGCGGGCGAACTTGACCTGTTCCTCGGTCAGGTTGCCCGACTTGTTGTCGGCGAGCAGGGTCGCGAGGATCAGCGTGGAGTTGAGCGGCGTGCGCAGCTCGTGGCTCATGTTCGCGAGGAACTCGCTCTTGTACTGGTTCGAGCGTTCCAGCGCCTCGGCCTTTTCGGTCAGCTGCGCCTGTGCGAGGGACAGATCGGTCTTCTGGCGCTCGAGCTGGTTCGCCTGCTCCTCGAGGCTCACGTTCGACTGCTCCAGCTCGGCGTGCTGCGACTCGAGCTGGGCCTGCGACTCGCGCAGCACGCGCGACTGCTCCTCCAGTTCCTCGTTGCTGACCCGCAGCTCTTCCTGCTGCGCCTGCAGTTCCTCGGCCTGGCGCCGGGTTTCCTCCAGCAGCTCCTCCAGGCGGGTGCGGTCGCGCGACGAGCGCACCGCGACGCCCAGCATCTCGGCCACGCGGGCCAGCAGTTCCTGGTCGTCCGGGTGCACCGGGCGCAGGAACCCGAGTTCGACCACCGCGTGCACGGTGCCATCGGCGATGGCCGGAGCCATGAGCAGTTCGGCCGGCTTGCCACGTCCGAGCGTCGACACGACCTGCAGGTAGTCCTCCGGCACGTCGCGCACGTGCAGCAGCCGGCCGTCCTTCGCGGCCTGGCCCAGCAAGCCTTCTCCGCGCCCGAGGGTGTCGGGCGCAGCGGCGTGGCCGGCGACGCGGCGGAAGCGGCCGTCCGGCTCGGGCACGTACACGGTGCCCACCCGCGCACCGAGGTACTGGGACAGGAACGCCAGCACCTTCTCGCCGAGCGCCGTGAGGCCCTGTTCGCCCTGGATGCGCGACGCCAGTCCCATCTGGCCGGAACGCAGCCAGTTCTGGACCTCGCGGGCCCGGTAGTCGCGCGAGGTCATCGTCACGGCCGCCATGATCAGCACGAGCAGCAGTCCCGAGCCGCCCCACGCGACGTACGATGCGAACCGAGTGGCCTGCCGCCATGTTTCCTGGCGCTCGGCCAGCAGGCGTTGCTCTTCGTTCCTCATGTCGAGCACGAGGGTGCGGATCTGGTCCATCACCGCCTTGCCACGGTCGGTGCGCACCATGGTGAGGGCCGCCTCGGCGTGACCGGCACGCCGAAGCGCGATGGTCTCGTCGAGTTCCAGGAGCTTGAGACGGGAGAGTTCACCCAGCTGGCCGACGGTGCGCTGCTGCGTCGGGTTGTCGGCCGTCAGGCGCGCCAGGGCCTCCAGCTCACCGTCGAGGCCGGAGCGCGCGTTGCGGTACGGATCCAGGTAACTTTCCTGTCCCGTGAGCAGGTAACCGCGCTGGCCCGTCTCGGCGTCCTTCACCTGGGAGAGAACGCCGGCGAGGCGCGCCTGCACCTCGAGCGTGTGGGTCACCTGACCGGCGGCGTCGGTGTTCGCCTGCTGGGCGCTGTAGGAAAAGGCGGCGATGAGGACGACGGCCACAATGGCCGCGAGGAATCCCGCGAACGGGCCGGGAGGCAGGGGAGGACCGGACCGAGCCTGGGGCACGGCGGCGAGGCCATCTGAAGTGGTGGTCATGGGAGGAAGTTCGCGACGGTCTCGCCGGCCTGTTGCGGGAGGACACTCGGGGGCCGGAAGCGCGTCGGATCCTACCGCATGGCCTGGAAGGACTGGTACGCTCGGGGTTCGTCACACCAGGGAAGGGAGTTGACATGCCGACGCATCCGACAGAGATCGCCACGGCCGAGCCGTGGGACACGGTTCCGGGCATCCAGGTCACCAAGGTCGTCGAGGCCTTCGGCCGGCTCGGCATCGACGTGTCCTCCACCATGGCCTCGTTCGGCCTCCCGGCCGATGCCGCCAACGACACGCCGCTGCCGTTCCGGCAGTCCGCCGCGTGGATCGACCACGTGCTGACCACCTTCCCCCAGCGGGGCCTGGGCCTGCTCTACACCGACCTGCTGACGCAGCTCGACCACGGCATCGTCGGGTACACCATCCTGTCCTCGGACACCGTCGGGGCCGCCATCTCCGAACGCATCCGCTTCGCCGCGCTGCTGCGCCCGTACTTCGGGGTGGCGCTGCGCGACGCGGGCGACGGCATGTCCGAGGTGGTGGTGGTCGAACGGGACCCGCCACTCGTGAGCGCGAAGACCCGGGCCTTTTTCATGGAGCGCGACCTGGCCATGTTCGCCGGTGCCGCCCGCCGCATGATCGGGCCCGGCCGGCACTTCGAGATGGTGCACTGCGCCTTCCCGGATCCCCAGCTGCGCGACCGCTACCACGAGGTGTTCGGCTGCCCGGTCCGCTTCGACCAGCCCGAATCGCTGATCCGCTTCAGCAAGTCCCTGCTCGATCAGCCGATGCGCCACGCCCACAGCGAGGCCCACGCGATCTGCGAGACCCAGTGCGACGCGCTGCTGGCCCGCATGCGCGAACGCGCGGGCACCGCCACCGCGCTGCGCCGCCTGATGCTGCGCCGGCCGAAAACGCTGCCCGACCTCGAGTCCGCGGCGGCCACGCTCGGCAAGAGCTCCCGCACGCTGCGCCGGCAGCTGCAGGACGAGGGCACCTCGTTCACCGAGGTGCTGGCGGACGTGCGCACCGTGCTGGCCTGCGACTACATGCGCGCCACCACGCTGGGCATCCGCGACATCGGCCGGCTGCTCGGGTATGCGGACGAGTCGGCGTTCTCGCGGGCGTTCAAGCGGGCGATGAAGCAGACGCCACGGGAGTGGCGCAACGGGCAGCCCCCGGCGCGGTAGGGCCGGCGCTCCCGGGCCATCGGTCATCAGGGCCAGGCGGCCACATTTCATGGCCTCGCCTGCCGGAATCAAGCGCACAAACCCGAAGAAGGGGCGATCCTCCCGCCTGTTCGGGGGATGGTCGTCACGAGGTCCCATGGAAAGTGACGGCCGCTCCGTTCGCCCACTTCCCGAATGCGCATGCCCAAACTCTTCCTCCAATCCGGTCTCCGCGTCCGGCTGGCCGCGACGGCCGGCCTCGTGTTCGTGCTCGTCGCGACGGCCTGCGTCGACATGGCCAGCGCGATCCGGGCGCACCTGAATGCCGACATCGCCAGCACGGCGGCGCTGCAGGATGCGGCGCGGCGGCTGCGCGACCACCTCGAAACCGGTCGCCAGGCCGACCTCGGCCGTGCCGGGGCGGCCCTCGCGGCACCGCTGGGCGCGGTGGCGGTGCGGCAGGCCCTCGACGCGGGCGCAGTCGACACGGACGCCCTGCGCCAGGGGCTGCTGCAGGCCCGCGTGCCGGAGCAGGACATCGGCAGCGTGCTGCGCCTGTACCGTGTGATGCGGGGCACGGAGGCGCTCGCCGGGACCGTCGCGCTGCGCAACGACGCCGACGAGGCGACGTTGACCCTCGACCGCATCGTCCACCAGTTGAAGGCGCGGGACACCGAGTCCGGCCCGTTCACCGACCGCGAGCGCCGCACCTGGTCGCGCCGCATCGACGCGGCGCTGCCGGAAGGTGGCGCCGGGGCCCTCGCGTTCTCCGAACGCCTGGACCAGCCCGTGCGGTGGCTGCGCCGCACGTTCGCGGCCGCCTCGGCCCTGTTCGTCGCCGCGCTGCTGACCCTCCTGCTGCTGCCGTCGCGCCCCCGCCGCGCGGTGGCCCGCTCGCGCTGGGAGCGCGCGGCCGCCGCCGGCCGCGTGGGCCTCTTCGAATGGGACATGCGGCACGACGCCTTCGCGTTCGATCCGCACAGCCTGGCACTGCACGGCTGGTCCGGTGATGCGTCGGGTGGCGTGGCCACCCGCGACGTGCAGCAGGTGGTGCATCCCGACGACCACGCGCGGGTGCGCGAGTCGGCGGCCCACGCGCGCGTCACGCGCCAGCCGTGGGTCGAACGCTTCCGGGTCATCCGCCCCGACGGCAAGGTGCGCCACGTGGAAGTCTCCGGCCGCATGGACCTGGGCGAAACGGGGCAGGACGTGCGCATGGTGGGGGCGATCCGCCCGGCGTCCGCCTCCGAACCCGTTTCCGAGATCGCCGACACCACGGCACCGAGCCGCTGCGAGGTGCTGGCCCGCGTGAGCCATGAATTGCGAACGCCGCTGCATGCCGTGCTGGGCTTCGCGCGGCTCATCGCCAACGACCAGTCGGAGCGCCTGCCCGCCACGCAGGCCCACCGGGTCGACCAGGTGCTGCGCAGCGGCGCGCGGCTGCTGCGGCTCGTCGACGACGTGCTGGGCATCCCGCCGTCCGACGGCCCGGTGGCCAGCGTCGACGACCTGCCGCCGCCGCGCGGCCGCGTGCTCTACATCGAGGACAACCCGGTGAACGTGCTGCTCGTGAAGGAGCTGCTCGCGCGCTGGCCCGAGGTGCAGCTGCTGACGGCCGACGATGGCGAGACGGGCCTGATGATGGCCCGCACCGACGCGCCCGACCTGGTGCTGCTCGACATGCAACTGCCCGGCATGGCGGGCCTGGACGTGTTGCGCGCACTGCGCTCGGGCGCCGAGGCCGCGGTGCCGCCGGTGGTGGTGTTGTCGGCCAACGCCTTGTCGCTTCAGCGCGACGAGGCCGTGTCGGCCGGGGCCAGCGGCTACCTCACGAAACCGTTCGCGTTCGACCAGTTCCTGGAGCAGGTGCGGCGTCACCTGCGCTGAGCGACGCGGGACGCACCGGCAGCGACGACGCGATGCACCACTGCGCGGCCCAGTAGGTGGCCAGCACGAGCAGCGACGCCGCGGGCAGCGAGGCGTTGAAGCGGTCGAAGGCGAGCAGGGCGTCCGAGCAGACGAACAGCGCGCCGCCCACGGCCGCCACCGTGGCGAGCGGCTGCCGCACGCGCAGGGCCCGCGCCGCGGCCTGGGCCGCCATCGCGGCGAGGCACGTCACGTAGGCGAGCACCGGGACGTGCAGCGGGCCCGGCACGCCGGGCCACAGCACCGCCAGCAGGGCGCCGGCGACCACGGCGTAGGCTGCGAACGCGGCGGGTGCGGCGCGCAGCAGCGGCGTGTCGCGGGTGAATGCCACCAGGTAGCACAGGTGGGCGACCAGGAACGACACCAGTCCGGGCACGAACCCTTGCTGCGGCCACAGCAGCGCGACGTCGCCCGCGAGCGAGGCGACGAGCCCGGCGAGCAGCCAGCGGCGCATCCCCGCCGGACCGTCGCCACGCGACAGCGCGTGGCCGATGAGCAGCACCGTGGTCAGCGGCTTGAACACGAACGCGAGCCACGGCAGGCCGAGGGCCCACGGCGCGGCGGCGATGGCGAGGAGGGCGGACGCCGCGATGGCGAAGGGCATCAGGACACCGGGTCGGTTCATCCGGGTCAGGATACGGGAGGCGGGCGGTTGACACCCTGGGTGGATCCCCCGAGACTGGGCCGTCCCATCGATCCCGGAGGTTCCGCGCATGAAGGTTCTGTCCCGTGTCGCCGTCGCCACGCTGCTGCTGTGCGGCGGGGTCCTGTCGGCCCAGGCGTCCGGCTGGGTGGCTCTGCTGAAGAACACCCCGGCCGAGGTGTACGACGACGAGGACCTGCAGCTCTTCCTCGCCGCCGCCGCCAAGGCGGTGGCCGCCGAGGACGGTCAGCCCGTCGACTGGTCCAACCCGGCCACCGGGTCCGGGGGCAGCTTCAAGCCGCTCGGCGCGGCGCCATCGGTCCAGGGCCTGCCGTGCAAGAAGGTCCGCATGACGGTCTACGCGAAGAAGCGGGCGCAGAAGTCGAGCAACCTCACGGCCTGCAAGACGCCCGAGAACAAGTGGAAGCTCGCGACGGTGGGCTGATGCGCTTCACCGTCAGAACGCGAACTCGCCGCTGAACACGTCGCCCACCGCGAAGCGGGTGCCGGGCTCCGCCCGTCCGTAGACGCCGAAGGTCGTCGGCTTGCCCGGGTGGTGCGCTGCGGACAGCGCCGTGAGCGCTTCGAGCGTGCGCGGCGACACCGAGGCGTCCGTCGGGTCCACGTTCGGCACCACGCAGCGCACGCACGGCGCCGTCATCTCGATGCGGCCCGCCGGGCCCTCGAAGGCCTGCAGGAAGTCCTCCTCGAAGGCCGGGGCGTCGCTGCGCAGCACGACGTTCGGCCGGTAGCGCCGCAGGTCCGCGGGCGGCTCGCCCGCCTCTGCGAGGTGGCGGTCCACGGCATCGGCCGACGCCTGCGTGGTCAGGTGCAGGCGGTTCACCGTGTCGCGACGGCGGGCCGCTTCGCCGAGCCGCACGAGGCGCAGCAGCGCGCCGGTCACCCGCGTGAGCCACGCGGCCGCGGCGTTGCCCGCGTCTCCGGCCTCGAACACTTCCGCGCGGCGGGCGCGTTCGTTCCAGATCGTCACGTGCACCGGCGCCAGTGGCGCCGTGGTGGGCACATGGACCGGTGCCATGCCCGGTGTGGTCAGCACGAGGGCATCGTCGGTCACCTGCGGGTGGACGAGCGCGAGGCGAGGGTGGTCGCCCTGCCACGTGACGTCGCCCCGGGCGTTCACGATGGCCCAGTGCCGGTCACCCGCCGCACCGCCTTCGCCATCGATCACCAGGTGATCCACCGGCACACCGGCGCAGGCCTTCACGGGGTACAGGTACAGCGCGTCGACCGTGAAGGCGGGCTCCGGGAGGGCAGGCGAGGACATGGCGGGTTGGTATCGGTTCCAAAACGCCATCATCGCATTGCGTCACGAAGTCCTCCCCCCGATCGGCCGCAAAGGTCGAAAGTCTCCGCAATCGTGGCCGATCAGGACGGATTCGGCCGGGAGGTGCGTCGGCGTCGGCCTGCTCTGACGACGCGGCTCAGCGGTAGCTGCGAGCGTCCTCGATCACCTTGCCGTCGTTCGCGAGGTCTCCGGGCCCCACCACCTCGACCTCGCCGCGGAGTTTCGTGACCTCGCGCAGCGCGTCCGCCACACGCGCCTCCAGGCCGGCGGGCGGCGACGCGCATTCCAGGCGCAGCGTCATCCGGTCCGCCCCCATCTCGCCCTCGACCACGAGCCGCGCCCTCGCCACGTCGGGGAAGCGCTTCACCACCTCCGCCACCTGGCCCGGGTGCACGAACATGCCGCGGACCTTGGTCGTCTGGTCCGCGCGGCCCAGCCAGCCGCGGATGCGGCGGTTGGTGCGGCCGGTGGGGCAGGGGCCGGGAAGGATCGCGGAGAGGTCGCCCGTGCCGAACCGCACCAGCGGGTAGGTGCGCTCGAACGTGGTGACGACCACTTCACCCACCTCGCCGTCGGGCACGGGGTCACCGGTGCCGGGCCGCACGATCTCGACCAGCACGCCTTCGTCGAGCACGAGGCCTTCGTGCGCCTCGGTCTCGTAGGCGACGAGGCCCAGGTCCGCCGTGGCGTAGCACTGCAGGCCCTGGACGCCATGCGCGGCGATCCAGTCGCGCAGGCTGGGCGGGAAGGCCTCGCCCGAGAGGAGTGCCTTCGTGAGGAAGGGCAGCGGCTTGTTCAGCTCGGCGGCCTTCTCCAGCAGGATCTTCAGGAAACTCGGCGTGCCGATGTAGCCGTCGGGCCGCAGGTCGGCCATCGCCTCCACCTGCTGCTCGGTCTGGCCGGTGCCGGCGGGAAACACGGTGCAGCCGAGGGCACGGGCCCCCGATTCCATCATGGCCCCGGCCGGGGTCATGTGGTAACTGAAGCTGTTGTGGACGAGGTGGCCCGAGCGGAAACCGGCGGCGAACAGCGAGCGGGCCATGCGCCAGTGGTCGACGTGCGAGCCCTCGGGTTCGTACAGCGGGCCCGGGCTCGCGAACACGCGTGGCATCGCCGGGCCGCGCGTGACGGCGGCGAACCCGCCGAACGGGTCCGTGGCACGCCGCTGCGCCTGCAGCGCGAGCAGTTCCGACTTGCGTGTGACCGGCACGCGGGCCAGCGCCTCGCGGGAGGTGACACCCGCAGCGTCCACGCCGGCGAGGACCTCGGCGAACGCAGGGGCGTTCGCCTGCGCGAAGGCCAGCTGGGCGGGCAGGGCGGCCAGCAGCGCGCGTTCGCGCTCGGCGGGGTCGCGCGTCTCGAGCGTGTCGTGGAACTCGCTCATGGTGGCCTCACGCCAGCCAGCGCTTGCGGCGCTTGTAGCTCTTGACGTCGCGGAAGCTCTTGCGATCGGCACCGCCCATTCCGAGGTAGAACTCCTTCACGTCGGCGTTCTCGCGCAGGCTCTTCGCCTCGCCGTCCATCACCACGCGGCCGTTCTCGAGGATGTAGCCGTAGTCGGCGTAGCGCAGCGCCATCGCGGTGTTCTGCTCGGCGAGCAGGAAGGTGACCCGTTCCTTCTCGTTGAGGTCCTTCACGATGCCGAACACCTCGTCGACGATCTGCGGCGCGAGGCCCATCGAGGGTTCGTCGAGCAACACGGTGCGCGGGTTGGCCATCAGGGCACGGCCGATCGCGCACATCTGCTGCTCCCCGCCCGAGGTGTACGCCGCCTGCGAGGTGCGGCGTGTCTTCAGGCGCGGGAAGTAGGTGTAGACCTTCTCGAGCGTGGCGGCCACCGCCGCCTTGCCGTCGGTGCGGGTGTAGGCCCCGGTCATCAGGTTTTCCTCGATGGTGAGGTGGGCGAAGCAGTGCCGTCCCTCCATCACCTGCACGAGGCCGCGCTTGACGAGTTCCGACGGCGACAGCGCCTCGATGCGTTCACCACACAGCTCGATGGAGCCCTTGGTGACCGCGCCGCGTTCGCCCGCCAGCAGGTTGGAGACGGCCCGCAGCGTGGTCGTCTTGCCCGCCCCGTTGCCGCCCAGCAGCGCGACGATGCCGCCCTCGGGCACCTTCAGCGACACCCCCTTGAGCACGAGGATCACGTGGTTGTAGATGACCTCGATGCCGTTGACATGGAGGACGGTGTTGGCGGCGTTCATGGCGGTCTCAGCTCTGGCAGTCGGCCGGCGTGCGCGGCGTGAGCTTCTTCTCCGACGCGTACTTCGCGGCGGTGCTCTTCACCAGGGGCTTCAGGATCTGCTCGTCGGCCTGCAGCCAGTCGGAGCTGAACCTCCAGGCCTTGCCGTCCCACGTGTGGATGCGGGTCCAGGCCGCGCCCATGTGGTCGACACAGGAGGTGCTGATGGGGCGCATCACGCCCGCGAACCCGAGCGCGTCGAGTTTGGCCTGCGTGAGGTTCAGGTTCTCGAGGCCCCAGCGGATCTGCTCACCGTTCATCGTCTTGCCCTTGCCGAAACGTTCCTGCGCGGCACGCACGCCCTCGACGCCCAGCATCGCGCTCATCGCACCCCGCATGTAGAGCACCTGGCCCACTTCCTCCTTCGGCCCGGTGCCCAGGTTCTTCGCATGCAGCTTCGCGAGCACGTCCTTGACGAACTGCGACTGCGGCTCGGCACCGTGCTGCATGGCGACGGCGTTGTAGCCCTTGGCGCCTTCGCCCACGTCCTTCACGTCCGGCTCGGCACCGGCCCACCAGACGCCGTACATCTTCTCGCGCGGGTAGCCGGTGGCCTGGGCTTCCTTCAGCGCGGTGGAGTTCATCACGCCCCAGCCCCACAGCAGCACGTAGTCGGGGCGGTTCTGGCGCACCTGCAGCCACGTGGCCTTCTGCTCGACACCCGGCGCGGTCACCGGCAGCAGCGTCAGCTCGAAGCCGTGCATGCGCGAGCGCTCCTGCAGCAGCGGGATGGGTTCCTTGCCGTACGGGCTGTCGTGGTACACGAGCGCGATCTTCTTGCCACGCAGCTTGTCGAGCCCGCCTTCCTTCTTGCCGATGGCCTGGATGATGGTGTCGGCCGCGACCCAGTACGTGCCGGCGATCGGGAAGTTCCACTTGAAGACGGTGCCGTCGGCGCTTTCGCTGCGGCCGTAACCCACCGTCACCACCGGGACCTTGTCGACCGGCGCCTTCTCGGTGATGGCGAACGTGGCGCCCGTGGACAGCGGCTGCACGAACGAGGCGCCGCCGTTCTTGTCTTTCAGCCGCTCGTAGCACTCGACGCTGCGCGCGGTGTCGTAGCCGGTCTCGCATTCCTCGAACTGCAGCTTCACGCCGTTGATGCCACCCCGTTCGTTCACGAGCTTGAGGTAGTCCACGTAGCCGTTCGCCCACGGCGCCCCGTTCGGCGCGTACGCGCCGGTGCGGTACGACAGCACCGGCACGAACTGCTGCTTCGCCTGGGCGAACGCGCCCGCCGTCACCAGGCCCAGGGCCGTGGCCACCATCAGAGTCCGAAGGTTCATGGCTGCTCCTCGAGGAAGTGGAAGGTCAGTACGGGAAAGGCCAGGTCCGCAGCTTCTGTTTGCCGGTGGACCAGAGGCGGGCGAGCCCGTGCGGCTCGACGATCAGGAACCAGACGATGAGGCCGCCGAACAGCATCAGCTCGGCGTGGGAGATGCCGACGGTGGAGATCTCGGCGCCGACGAGGCCCGCGAGCGCGGGCAGCACCTGGTTCAGCACGACGGGCAGCACGATGATGAAGGCGGCGCCGAAGAAGCTGCCCATGATGGAGCCGAGCCCGCCGATGATCACCATGAACAGCAGGCGGAACGACAGGTCCACGGAGAAGGCGGCGGGTTCCCACGCGCCCAGGTACACGAAGGCCCACAGCGCGCCGGCCACGCCGATGATGAAGGAGCTGACCGCGAACGCGCTGAGCTTCGCGTGCATCGGGCGGATGCCGATCACCGCCGCGGCCACGTCCATGTCACGGATGGCCATCCACTCGCGCCCGATGGCGCCGCGCACGAGGTTCTTCGTCAGCACCGCCATCACCACCAGCACCGCGAGGCAGAAGACGTAGCGGCTGGCCGCGCTCTCGATGGGCAGGCCGAACACCTGCAGGTTCGACACCGAGACCGAGCCCGAGGGGGTGTCGAGCGTGAACCACTTGATGCGCAGGAACATCCAGTCGCTGAAGAACTGCGCGGCCAGCGTGGCCACCGCGAGGTACAGGCCCTTCACGCGCAGGCTGGGCAGGCCGAACAGGATGCCGAACGCGGTGGCGCACAGCCCACCCAGCAGCAGCGCCGGGACCAGCGGCATGCCGGGGATGCGCACGAAGATGTTGTAAGCCCCGTACGCGCCCACCGCCATGAACGCACCCGAGCCGAGCGAGATCTGCCCGCAGTAGCCCACCAGCACGTTCACACCGAGCGCGGCGAGCGACATGATCAGGAACGGGATCAGGATGGCCCGCATCAGGTAGTCGCTCGCGAGGAACGGCACCACCACGAAGGCCGCGGCGAGCAGGGCCCAGATCGCCACGCGGTCCTGCAGGATCGGGAAGACCTGCTGGTCGGCGCGGTACGTGGTCTTGAACTGGCCGTTCTCGCGGTAGAACATGATGGTCAGACCCGATCGATGATTTTCTCGCCGAACAACCCCTGCGGGCGGAACAGCAGGAACACGAGCGCCAGCACGTAGGCGAACCAGATCTCGATGCCACCGCCCACGAAGGGCCCGAGGTACACCTCGGAGAGCTTCTCGCCCACGCCGATCACGAGCCCGCCGATGATGGCGCCGGGCACGGACGTGAGCCCGCCGAGGATCACGACGGGCAGGGCGCGCAGCGCGACCGTGGTCAGCGAGAACTGCACGCCGAGCTTGCTGCCCCAGATCATTCCGGCCACGAGCGCGACGACCCCGGCCACGCACCACACGATCACCCAGATGTGCGTGAGCGGGATGCCGATGGACTGCGCGGCCTGGTGGTCGTCGGCCACGGCCCGCAGCGCGCGGCCGATGCCGGTCTTCTGGAAGAACAGCGAGAGCGCGGCCACCAGCGTGGCGGCGATCAGGGCTGCGTACAGGTCCTCCTTGTTGACGAGGATGCCGCCCTGGAACATGCCTTCGAGCAGGAAGATCGGGTCCTTCGGCATGCCGATGTCGATCTTGTAGATGTTGCTGCCGAAGAGCGTCTGGCCCGCGCCGTCGAGGAAGTACGCGATGCCCAGCGTGGCCATCAGCAGCGTCGCCCCTTTCTGGTTCACGAGGTGGCGCAGCACGAGGAGCTCCACGAGCCAGGCCACGGCGAACATGATCAGGCCCGCCACCACGAAGGCCACGACGTTGGCGAACCAGCGGCTCTCGATGCCGGTCCACTGCGGGATCCATTCGGAGAAGCGCGCCATCGCGAGCGCCGCGAACAGCACCATCGCACCCTGGGCGAAGTTGAAGACACCCGAGGCCTTGAAGATCAGCACGAAGCCCAACGCGACCAGCGAGTACAGCATGCCCACCATCAGGCCGCCGAAGAGGGTCTCCAGGAAAAAGCCCATGTCAGTGCTCCACCCCGAGGTAGGCCCGGATCACGTTCTCGTCCTGGCGCACCTCGTCGGGCGTGCCGTCGCCGATCTTGCGGCCGTAGTCGAGCACCACGACGCGGTCGGAGATGTCCATCACCACGCCCATGTCGTGTTCGATCAGCACGATGGTGGCGCCGAACTCGTCGTTCACGTCGAGGATGAAGCGGCTCATGTCCTGCTTCTCCTCGACGTTCATGCCGGCCATGGGTTCGTCGAGCAGCAGCACCTGCGGCTCCATGGCGAGCGCACGGCCGAGGTCCACGCGCTTTTGCAGGCCGTACGGCAGCTGGCCGACGGGCGTCTTGCGGTGGGCCTGGATCTCGAGGAAGTCGATGATGTGCTCGACGAACTCGCGGTGGCGGATCTCCTCGCGTTCCGCCGCGCCCCAGCGGATCGCCTGCTGGAAGAGGTTGCAGCGCATGCGCAGGTTGCGGCCCGTCATCAGGTTGTCGAGCACGCTCATGCCCTGGAACAGCGACAGGTTCTGGAACGTGCGGGCCACGCCCATCTCGGCCACCTGGCGCGAGTTCATGTGGCGGAAGGTGCGGCCGCGGAACATGATCGCGCCCTCCTGCGGGGTGTAGACGCCGTTGATGCAGTTCAGCATCGAGCTCTTGCCCGCCCCGTTCGGGCCGATGATGGCACGCACCTCGTGCTCGCGGACGTCGAAGCTGATGTCGCTCAGGGCCCGCACGCCGCCGAAGCTCAGCGAGATGTTCTGCACGTCGAGCACGACCTCGCCGATGGGGCGTCCGCCATTCATGCCGCAGCCCTCACGGCAGGGAAGCGCTTCGCGTCGACGATCTTCAGCGTCGCGTGCACGAGGCCCGTGCGTCCGTCCTCGAACTTGACCTGGGTCTCGATGTACTGCTCGGGGCGGCGTGCGTACAGCGCGTCCACCAGCACCGCGTACTTCTCGGCGATGAAACCGCGGCGGACCTTCCGGGTGCGGGTCAGCTCGTCGTCGTCGGGGTCCAGCTCCTTGTGCAACACGAGGAAACGCGAGATCTGCGTGTCGGCCATGCCGTGTTCGGCGGCCAGGTCGGCGTTGACCTGCCCGATGCAGTCGGCGACGAGGTCGAGCACGTCGGCCTTCGTCGCCAGGTCCACGTAGCCGCCGTAGGGCAGGCCGCGGCGTTCGGCCCAGTTGCCCACGGCCTCGCTGTCGATGTTGATGAACGCGCAGACCTCGTCGCGGCCGTGGCCGAAACACACGGCCTCCTTGATCTGCGGGAAGAACTTGAGCTTGTTCTCGATGTAGTTGGGGGCGAAGAGGGCGCCGCCGTTGAGACGGCCCACGTCCTTCGCGCGATCGATGATGCGCAGGTGGCCTTCGGCGTCCAGCACGCCGGCGTCGCCCGTGTGGAAGTAGCCCTCGGCGTCCAGCACCTCGGCCGTGGCGTCGGGCCGCCGGTGGTAGCCCTTGAGCACCGACACACCGCGCACCAGCACCTCGCCGTCGGCGGCGATGCGCAACTCCATGCCGGGCGCGGCGGCGCCCACGGTCTGCAGCTTGACCTTGCCGTCCTGCTGCAGGCACACGTACGCGCAGGTTTCGGTCTGGCCGTAGAACTGCTTCAGGTTCACGCCGATGGAGCGGTAGAAGCGGAACAGGTCGGGGCCGATCGCGGCGCCCGCCGTGTAGGCCACGCGGATGCGGCTCATGCCCAGCACGTTGCGCAGCGGGCCGTAGATGACCAGGTCGCCCAGCGCGTACAGCAGGCGGTCGCCCAGGGCCACGGGGTGGCCGTTGAGCAGGTCGGCACCCACGCGGCGGGCCAGCGCCATGAACTTCGCGTAGAGCCAGCGCTTCGGCCGGGCCGCATCCTCCATGCGGATGGACACCGCGGTGAGCAGGCCCTCGAACGTGCGCGGCGGACCGAAGTAGTAGCTGGGGCCGATCTCGCGCATGTCGCTCGTGACCGTCTCCGACGACTCGGGGCAGTTCAGCGTGAAGCCCCCGACGAGCCACTGCGCCACCGAGAACAGGTGGTCGCCCACCCAGGCCATCGGCAGGTAGCTCATGATGTTGTCGCCGGGGCCGAGGCGGTCGGTCTCGACGCCGCCGCGGCCCGCCGCGATGAAACTGGCGTGCGTCTGGCACACGCCCTTCGGCCGTCCCGTGGTGCCCGAGGTGTAGAGGATCACGCCCACGTCGCCCGGCTCGCCGCTGGCCACGGCCGCGTCGAAGAAGCCGGGATGGGCCTCGTCGTACGTGCGGCCCAGCGCACGCAGCGCGTCGTAGCCGAGCAGGCCTTCGTGCGCGTAGTGGCGCAGGCCCTTCGGGTCGTCGTAGACGATGTGGCGCAGCGGGGGCGCGCCGTCCTGGCGCAGCGCGCGGCATTCGAGGAGTTTGTCGACCTGCTCCTGGTCCTCGGCGATCACGAACTCGACCGAGGCGTCGTCGAGCATGAACACCATCTCGCCCGCGATCGCGTCCTGGTACAGCGGCACCGGCACGCCGCGCAGGCTCTGCGCCGCGACCATCGCCATGTAGAGGTGAGGGCGGTTCGCCCCCACCACGGCGAGGTTGTCGCCGGGCTTGAAGCCGAGGCTCGCGAGGCCGCACGCGATCTCGCGCACCTCGCGGGCCACGTCGGCCCAGCCCCACGTCTGCCAGATGCCGAGGTCCTTCTCGCGCACGGCAGGGGCCTGGGGCCGGGCCCGGGCATGGGCCATCAGCAGGCGCGGGAAGGTGGTGTTGGGGGTGTCCACGATGGCCGGATCGTAGGCTCCACTTTGACGCCGATTTGTCGTTGCGACGACAATCCTAGGGACAGCCCTCCCCGGAGTTTCCCGATGCAGTCGAGTGGCCATTCCATCCGCGACCGCGCCCGCCCACCCACCGCCGACGAACTCGCCGGCATCCCGTGGCTGCCCGCGCTGACACCCGTCGAACGTCGCCGAGCAGAGGCCGACCTCGTGGTGGGCGAGGCCGAGCCGGGCGACCTCGTGTGCCGCATCGGCCGCTCGCCCACGTTCTGGTTCGGTGTCGTCGAAGGCCTGCTGAAGATGAGCACGGACCGCGCCGATGGCGGCACCGTGACGTACACCGGCGTACCGCCGGGCGGCTGGTTCGGCGAAGGCACGGTGATGAAACGCGAGCCGTACCGCTACAACATCCAGGCGCTGCGCCGCAGCGTGGTCGCGGGCCTGCCCATCGAGAGCTTCCACTGGCTGCTGGACCACTCGATCGGCTTCAACCGGTTCGTGATGAACCAGCTCAACGAACGGCTGGGGCAGTTCATCGCGGCGCTCGAGATCGACCGGCTCAACAATCCCGACGCGCGCGTCGCGCGCAGCCTCGCGGCGCTGTTCAACCCGGTGCTGTATCCCGGCGTGGGCGACGTGTTGCGCATCACGCAGCAGGAGCTGGCGTACCTCGTGGGGCTGTCGCGGCAGCGGGTCAACGAGGCGCTGATGCACCTCGCGGCGCAGGGCCTGATCCGCGTGGAGTACGGCGGGCTGCGCGTGCTGGACCTGCCCGGGCTGCGCGCCACCACCATGGCGGGTGGGGGCAAGCGGGACGGCTGATCGCCGTCAGGCGCGCTCGAGCTTCAGGAACAGCTCGCGGTCGGGCGCGAAGTTGGCATGCAGCGGCAGCAGCGCGCCGCCCAGCGCGCGCGCATCCGGCCCCACCGCGCCCGGCAGCAGTTGCGGGCGCTGCGTGCCTTCCCAGTTGTAGAGCCCCAGGGCTTCGGACACGTCGCGGTTCAGGCGGTCGAGCAGCGTGCGGCTGATCGAGCCGTCGACGATGACCCCGTCGAGGTCGAGCAGGCAGGCCGCGTTGTGCACCACCATCGCGATGGCCGGGGCGGCCTGCGCGACCCAGGCCTCGGTGTGGGGACGCCACGGGGCGTCGAGCGAACGTTCGTCGCCCACGGCGGCCGGGTCGAGGCCGTCGGTCTCGTACGCGGTCTCCAGGCTCAGCAGCGACGCCACGCTCAGCAGTTGTTCGGGCGGCCGTGCCTGTCCGGCCTCGCCGCGCCGCATCGCGTGCGAACCCACCGCACCGGCGTTGCCGTGCAGGCCGCTGCGCAGCTGGCTGTCGATCACGAGGCCGCCGCCGATGAAGGTGCCGACGAACACGTAGAGGAAGGTTTTCAGCGAACGCCCGCGGCCGGCGACCAGTTCGGCGACACAGGCGGCCGCCGTGTCCTTCACGAAGGACGTCGGCAGGCCCGTCATGCGCCCCACGCGTTCGGCGAGGTCGATGCGGGCCCAGGACGCGTCGGGTGTCACGCCGAGCAGCGAGGCCCAGCCGTCGAGCAGCAGCGGGGCGGCGACCCCGATGCCCTGCAACCGGTCGCGCCTGGCCATGCCGAGGCGCTTGCGCATCGCCTTCACGTGTTTCTCGATCTCGGCGAGCACCTCGTCCGGGTTCGGGTAGCGGTAGTTCACCGTCTGGCGCTCGCGCACCTCGCCCTGGAAGTCGACGAGCAGCACGTCGAGGCTGCGCCGGCCCACGTTGATGCCGATCGAGAACGCCCCCTCGGGGTCGAGCGCGATGGGCACCGACGGTTGGCCCACCTTGCCGCGCACCGGGGCCAGCCGCAGCAGCAGGCCGGCCGATTCGAGCCGGGCGAGGATCAGCGACACCGTCTGCGCCGTCAGGTGCGTGAGCCGCGCGATCTGGGCCTGCGGCAACGCGCCATGGAGCCGGATCGCCTGCAGCACGACCCGCTCGTTGAACTGGGCCATGCCCATCTGGTTCGAGCCCCGCGGACGGAGCGGCGGGCGGGCGGCGGCGGATTCGGAGGCGTGGGTGTCGGAAGACATCGGGATCGCGAAGGGAGGAGGGGGCCGGGCGGGATGTTCGCACGGCCCCGGGTCACGTCAGGCCAGGCACTCCGCCGGAAGCTCGCTCGCCTTCAAGGCCCCGGTCATCACCGCCACCGTGTCGCTCATCGAGATCTTCTTCGGGTCGAGCACCGCGGCGCGTTTGCCGAGGCGCGCGACGTGGATGCGGTCGGCGATCTCGAACACGTGCGGCATGTTGTGGCTGATCAGCACGACGGGCAGGCCCTTGTCGCGCACGCGCCGGATCAACTCCAGCACCATGTTGCCCTCCTTGACGCCGAGGGCTGCGGTGGGCTCGTCCATGATGACCACGTGCTGGGCGAAGGCCGCCGCGCGCGAGACCGCCACGCACTGCCGCTGGCCGCCCGAGAGCGTCTCCACCGCCTGCGTCATCGAGCGGATGCCGACCTTCAGGTCCTTCATGCGGGCCGTGCTCTCCTCGAGCATGCGGCGCTTGTCGAGCATGCGCAGCACGTTGCCGAGGAAACCGGGGCGGCGGATCTCTCGGCCGAGGAACAGGTTCTCCGAGATGTTCATCGCCGGTGCCACGGCGAGTTCCTGGTAGACCGTCTCGATGCCGGCGCGGCGCGCGTCGATGGGGCTGCGGAAGCGCACCTCCTGGCCGTCGAGCAGGATCAGGCCTTCGTCCGGGATGGTGGCGCCCGACAGCGCCTTGATCAGCGAGGACTTGCCGGCGCCGTTGTCGCCGATCACCGCGAGGATCTCGCCTGCGCGCAGTTCGAAGTCGGCGCCGTCGAGCGCGGTGACCTGGCCGTAGCGCTTCACGAGGCCCGTGGCCTTCATCACGGGCGGGCGGGTGGTTGTCGTCTGCATCATGGGGCTCCGGTTCAGCGCACGCCCTTGCGCGACAGCTGGTCGGCCGCGACGGCGAGGATCACGAGCACGCCCGTGACGAGGATCTGGTAGACCGACGACACGCCCATCAGCGTGAGGCCGTTGCGGAACACGCCGACGATCAGCGCGCCCACGAGCGAACCGAGCACCACGCCGCGGCCGCCGAAGAGGCTGGTACCGCCCAGCACCACGGCCGTGATGGCGTCGAGGTTCTCGGTCTGGCCGGCGTTGGGATCGCCCACGCCGGTGCGGGCCACCGACAGCAGCGAGGCCAGCCCGTAGAAGAGGCCCGCCAGCACATAGACACCCAGCAGCACGCGGTGCGTGGGGATGCCGGTGAGGCGCGTGGCCTCGGCGTTGTTGCCCACGGCGTACACGTGCCGGCCCGACGCCGTCTCGCGCAGCCAGAACCACGCGATGCCGTACAGCACGAGCATCAGCACCGTGCCGTAGGCCACGTTGGTGCCGCCGAGGCCGAAGGTGTTGCCGAGCCAGGTGAGGGTGTCGGGCAGGTCGGTCACGGTCTGCGAGCTGGAGTACAGCTGCGTGATGGCGAACGCGATGTTCAGCGTTCCCAGCGTCACGATGAACGGGGGCAGCCCGAGCCGCGTGACCAGCAGCCCGTTGACGAGGCCGAACAGCATCGTCACCGCCAGGCCGCAGCAGATCGCGATGGACGGGGGCAGGCCCAGGTCCGTCGCGAACTTGGTCATCACGATGCTGCCGAGGGCCATCACCATGCCGCACGACAGGTCGATGCCGGCGGTGAGGATCACGAGCGTCTGCCCGATCGCGATCACGCCCACCACCGCCACCTGCTGCAGGATCAGGGACAGGTTCTCGCCGCTCAGGAAACGGTCGGTCTGGAACGCGAAGAACGTGCACGCGATCAGCAACGCGATGAACGGGCCGAAGGTGCCCACCGGCGGAAGGTGGAACTTCCGTTCGGCGGGGGACGGCGTGGAGGAGGTGGTCATGGTGTTCATGTCGATCAGGCGCGCGGTGTCGTCACTTCTTGCCCCAGCAGAGGTCGGTGCCGGTCTTCGTGTCCTTGCTCTCGACCCCCGCCACCGGGTTCTTCGCGATCAGCATCACGCCGGTGTCGACGTAGCCGGAGGCCTTCTTGCCGGTCTTCGCGTATTCGATGCCGGCCTCGACGCCCATCGCGGCCATCTTCAGCGGGTACTGCTGCGAGGTGGCAGCGATCTTTCCGGCGGCCACGTCGCGGATGCCCTGGCAGCCGCCGTCGACCGAGACGATGATCACGCCCTTTTCCTTGCCGGCCTTCTTGAGCGCATTGAACACGCCGGCGGCGGCCGGTTCGTTGATCGTGTAGACCACGTCGACGGCGGGCACCTTCTGCAGGCAGTTCTCCATCGCGGTCTGGCTCTTGGCCTGGTCGCCGAAGCCGTCGGCCATGCAGACCACCTCGGCGGGCTTCGCGAGTTCGTTGCTCTTCGCCTCGAACGTGGTGAGGCCCATGCCCTTCAGGAAGCCGTTGTGGCGCTGGGCGCCCACGGGGTGGCCCGGGAGCAGGTCGATCGTGATGATCTTCGCCGGCTTGCCGGCCATGGCGGCCTTGGCGTATTCGCCGATCAGCACGCCGGCCTTGTAGTTGTCGGTGGCGAACAGCGCGTCGGTGACGTCGGCCGGGTCGGCGGGGCTGTCGAGGGCGATCACCTGCACGCCCTTGTCGCGCGCCTTCTTGATGGCCGGCACGATCGCCTTCGAGTCGCTCGGGGTGATCAGGATGGTCTTGGCACCGGCAGCCACGAGGTTTTCCATCGCCGTGACCTGGCCGGCGTTGTCGCCGTCGGCCTTGCCGGCGCTGGCCACCACCTTGGCACCGCTCTTCTGCGCGGCTTCCATGGCACCTTCCTTCATCTTCACGAAGAACGGGTTGGTCTCGGTCTTCGTGACGAGGCCGATCACCGGGGGATCGGCCGCCATGGCGGACGCGTGGCCCAGCAGGGCGAAGGCGGACAGGGCGAGGAGGGGATTCAGGCGCATGACGTGGACGCTCCGTGACGTTGTGGTGCCAGGAATTCTGGTCGCCGCAGCTTGATAAATCAAGGCGATTGATTAATGGAAAACCCCATGGCGGGGCGACAATGGGGGCGGCATCCTGCCGGTCTCATTTCCTGTCTTTCCCTGAGGAGTCGATCCATGTTCGTGGTCTGTGGCGAAGCGCTGATGGACGTGTTTGCCAGTGGCACAACCCCGTCCGGCCTGGCCCTCGACGGCCGCATCGGCGGCTCGCCGTTCAACGTGGCGCTGGGCCTGGCGCGCCTGGCGCAACCCGTGGCCTTTTTCGGCGGCCTGTCCACCGACTTCCTCGGCGACCGCTTCCGCCAGTCGCTGACCGCCGAAGGCATCGACCCGCGCTGCGTGTTTGAGTCGTCCGCGCGCACCACGGTCAGCTTCGTGGGCGTCGACGCGCACGGCGTGCCGTCGTACGCCTTTTACGGCGAGGGTGGGGCGGACCGCGTGGTGCCGCTCGCCGCGCTCGACCGCATCCCGTCCGAGGCGCGGGCCTTCCATTTCGGCTCGTTCGCGATGGTGGTGGAACCCGTGGCCGGCACGCAGCGCGCGCTCATCGAACGCGAGCACGGCCGCAGCCTGATCAGCTGGGACCCGAACGTGCGCCTCAACGTCGAACCCGACACGGCCATCTGGCGCGACACGGTCGAGTGGATGGTGGCGCGCACCCACGTGCTGAAAGTGAGCGACGAGGACCTGCACCTGCTGTACCCCGGCACCGATCCGGCGGTGCTCGCGGCCCGGTGGCTGGAGCGGGGCGTGTCGCTCGTCGTGGTCACGCGGGGCGCCAAGGGCGCGACGGCCTGGACCCGCACGTTCTCGCTCGAATCGCCGGCCGTGCCCACCACGCTCGTCGACACCGTGGGCGCGGGCGACACGTTCCAGGCGGCGATGCTGACCTGGTTCGCCGAACACGGCGTGCTCTCCATCGACGGCGTGCGCGGCCTGACGGCGGCTTCGCTCGGCGAGGCACTGGCCTTCGCCGGCCGGGCCGCGGCCATCACCTGCAGCCGTCGCGGGGCCGACCTGCCGCGCCGTGCCGAACTCGGCTGATCGGGTGCGCAGTACAGAACGTTGTATGGGGTAACAATCTAAGGTGATCCCCGCTGGTTGAACCCCCGTTCACATTGCAGCATTCGCCCTGGGTGCTCCGTGGGAGCCCGAGGGTGAGGGCCGGCACATGGAACACAACGAGATCTGGATCAAGAAGGGCGACGGCGATGCGCGGCTGGGCCGCCTCGCCACGTACCGCCCGCAGGACCTCGCGCACTGGACCGGCCTGAAGATCATCCGCTTCAAGGTCCCCGAGGAGTTCACCGACCGGCAGGTCGTGGCCCCGCATCCCATCGTCACGCTGCTCGATGCCGGGCAGACCTCATCGAGGCTGCGGTACGGGCTGCGCGACGTCACCACGCAGTGCCGGGCCGACGACCTGATGTGCTACAGCGGCGGCTGCGAGATCGACCACGCCCACTGGCGCACACGCGACGCGGCGATGATCTCGGTCGAGCTGGACCCGTCGCGCCTCTCGCTGATCGAGGCGGGCGACACCCGCTTCACGCAGCGCACGCTGCAGGGCGAGCCCCGGTTCAGCGACCCCGAGCTGGCGGTGATGCTGCGCACGCTGTGGCGCGAGGTGCGCGGCGGCTGCGCGAAGGGCCGGCTGTACGCCGACAGCCTGAGCCTCGGCCTCGCGGTGCACGTGCACCGTCGCTTCGGCCGCATGGCCGCGGGCGAGGACCGCCGCGAGGCGCGCTCGCGGCTGACCGCCGCCCAGCTGCGCCACCTCGACGACTACATCCGCACCCACCTCGACGAGTCCATCGGTCTGGCCGACCTCGCGCGCGAGGCGGGCCTCAGCCGCTACCACTTCACGCGCCTCTTCACGAACACGGTCGGGCGCAGCCCGTACCAGCACGTGCTGCACAAGCGGCTCGAACGCGCGTACCACCTGCTGACGAGCACGCAGGCCCCGGTGGCCGACGTCGCGCTCGCGGCGGGTTTCTCCAGCCAGAGCCACTTCGCCGAGGTGTGCCGGCGCGTGATGGGCGCGACGCCGAAGGAGCTGCGCGACCGGCACTGATCACGTCCCACGCCTCCCGCCACGGCAAGGCCGGGGCCTCCGCGACGGGGCTCCGGCCTTGCCGTTTCCGCTCGTGGCGGGAGCATCGGAATCTTGCGCGAGATGGCGCACGTTCCTGAAAGACCGCGGTGCGTTCCGCTTCCAACATGCGGTTCCCCAACGGCGTGGCGGAGGGCCGCGCCGATCACCAGCAGTCGGAGAGACCTGAATGACGTTTCGATGGAACCGCGTGTTGAACACCCCCCTGGCCTGTGCCGTGCTCGCCCTGGGCCTGGCGGCCTGCGGCAGCGACGACGACACCGTCGCCGCGGCCCCGGCCCCCACGGCCACGACGCTGTACGGCACCGTCTCCGGCTCGGTGCATTCGTCCGGCACGATGAAGCAGTTCCTCGGCATCCCGTACGCCGCGCCGCCCGTGGGCGAGCGCCGCTGGGCCGCGCCGGTGCCGCCCGCAGCCTGGACCGGCACGCGCGACGCCACGAAATTCGGCCACCACTGCCCGCAGCGGGACACCTCGCCGCTGTCCTACTACGGCACGGCCGGCGGCCAGGAGGACTGCCTGTTCCTCAACGTGTTCACGCCCACAACGCCCGGCCCGCACCCGGTGATGGTGTGGATCCACGGCGGCGCGTTCCTCTACGGCCGCGGCGACGGCTACACGCCGGTGCGCCTGACGCAGCAGGGCGTCGTCGTGGTCACGCTCAACTACCGCCTGGGCTCGCTCGGTTTCCTGGCCCACCCCGCGCTCAACGATGCGGCGGGCCACTCGGGCAACTACGGCGTGATGGACCAGACGCTCGCGCTGAAGTGGGTCAAGGACAACATCCACGCCTTCGGCGGCGACAGCAGCAACATCACGGTGGCGGGGCAGTCCGCCGGCGCGGCGAGCGTGCTGACGCAGCTCAACACGGCGAAGGCCACGAACCTGTTCCACAAGGCCATCCTGCAGAGCGGCCCGGTCACCACCCAGCCCACGGGCGCCGCCGCTCAGACCAGCGGCGCGGACGTGGCCGCCACGAACTTCGGCTGCCCGAACGACGCGAACGCCTCGGCCTGCCTGCGCGCGCTGCCGGTCGCGACGATCATCGCGAAGCAGCCCACCGCCACGTTCTCGAGCACGAACTCGCCGAACGTCGACGGCGACTACCTCGTGCGCACGCACGCGGAAGCGGTCAACGGCGGGCTGCTGCCGAACAAGCTGCCGGTGCTGATCGGCAACACGATGGACGAGTACACGTCGCTGCTCGGTACCGAGGAGACGCTGAAGAACAACACCACCGTGGCGGCGGGTTCGCCCGCCAGCGCGTTGCTGCTGCCGAGCGCCGCGGGCTACAAGAACCTGTACGAGACGGACGCCGAACTCACCGCGGTGTTCACCGCGACCTTCGGACCGGCCGCGACCGCCGCGGCGGCGGCGTACCCGGCCGCGAACTACGGCGGCTCGCGCCCGCTCGCCCTCAGCGCCGCGGTGACCGACTCGCTGTTCGCCTGCGGCACGCGCCGCGCGGCCAAGGCGCTGTCGGCGAGCGGGGTGCCGGTGTACGCCTACGAGTTCAACGACCCGGACGCGCCGATGGAACTGCAGGCCAAGGTCAGCTTCCCGTTCAAGTCGTACCACGCGGCCGAGATCCAGTACCTGTTCGACCTGCCGAGCTCGGCGAAGCTGAACACGGCACAGAAGGCGCTCGCCGACCAGATGACCGCGCACTGGGCGCAGTTCGTCAAGAGCCGCACCGGCAACCCGAACGCGACAGGCAGCACCGCCTGGCCGCCGTACACGACCACGGAGGAGGTGCTGCAGTTCGCGCCCGCCCAATCCGCTGTCATCACGAACTTCAAGGTGACCCACAAGTGCGCCGCGCTGTGGACCCGCGACTTGCCGTGACCGTCCTCACCTGAGGCGGGACACCCACAGAACGCCCGGGCCCGGCGGTGTCCCCGCCGGGTCCAGGACGTCAACCCAGAGGAGACAAACATGACCCGCAAGCTTTCCCGATTCCAGGCCATCCCGGTCGCGTTGGCGGTGACCACGCTGATGGCCGCCGCGCCGGCGCAGGCCGTGCCCGGCTGCAACACCAGCACGGCCGCGGCCGGCAACTCCACGTTCACCATCTCGCACGGGGGCCGCAGCCGCACGTACCGACTGCACATCCCGCGCAACCTGGTCACGCCGGCCGCGGTGGTGTTGAGCCTCCACGGCCTCAGCAGCAGCGCCTCGTCGCAGCAGAGCGGCAGCGGCTGGGACACCACGTCCGACAGCGCGAAGAACTTCGTCGTGGCGTACCCCGACGGGGTGGACCGCCAGTGGAACGTGGCCGGCTTCAACCCGGACGTGGACGACACCGGCTTCATGAAGGCCATCGTCGACCACGTGGCGCAGCGCGTTCGCATCGCCCCGAACCGCGTCTACATCAGCGGCACCTCGCTCGGCGGTGGCTTCTCGCACAAGATGGCCTGCACGCAGGCCGCGTACTTCGCCGCCGCGGCGCCGGTGGTGTTCCACCTGCACACCAGCCCGCAGGACTATGTGTGCGCGCCGTCGCGTCCCATCAGCGTGAAGGAGTACGCCGGCACGCGCGACCTGCTCGTGCGCTACGAAGGTGGCACCAGCAGCGTGGCCGGCCACACCGTGACCCACCTCTCCGCCAACGCCAGCTTCCAGAAGTGGGCGCAGCTGAGCGGCTGCACGGGCAGCCCGGTGACCACCTGGTCGCGCCTGACGTCCAACGTCAAGGAGTACCAGAACTGCGCCGGCGGCGTGAAGGTGGGCCTGGCCAGCTTGAGCTGCGGCCACGGCTACTGCACGGACACGTCCTTCGGTTCGCCCACGGCCGATGCGTGGAAGCTGTTCGCGACGCAGACCACGCCGGGCCTGCCGGCCGACGCCTGCGCGCGCTGAGGTTCTCCGCGTTCTTTGGTCCGACGGTCCTTGGGCCCGCGTGCGCGCGGGCCCTTTTTGTACTCTGCGGTGAATCGTATTAAGCGGCAGTGTGACGTATGCGGGGTGGGGCATCGCTGCTTCACGGGTCACGGGTGCGCGTGGCAAGATGCCTCCAAGACTACGGGGAGACAGCGTTGAGCGACTCATTCGAGGTTGTGACGGACATTGATGAAATTGCGCGACTGAACCGGCAGCTTGGGAAGGCGCTGGCCAAGACTTTCGGCCACAAGGAAGTGCGCGAAATCACCTATCCCGCCGGGCACCACTCCGGCACGGTCTACTTCGAAGCGTCGTCTGGAGTCGACGTTCGCGCTTGGTCACCCCGCTCCGAGCCCGGCAAGCTTCTGAACTTCGTTCTCGCGGGAGCGCCTCGCAGCAACAAATGGATTGAGATCACTGTGCAGTTGAACTTCCCGGCAGGAACCTACAACCGTCGGATGGCAGGGGCGTTTGTCAGGGATGACAGCGGCGAGATCTTCGTCGCGCACCGCGGGAAGTTGACAAAAGGAAAAGCGGGCCTCCCCAAGGACCACGTCTTCCGCGAGTTCTCCTCGCGAACAGTGAGAGCGGAAGATTTGGGCAAGATCTCGCGAGTCATCCTCATCTCAGAGTTGGACGACCCTGCGCTGGCTGACCGCCTCTGGGACTTCGCTGTGGAAGCGCGCGAAGTCGCAATCAAACTGGGTGAGGAACTCCACGGGGGAGGCGCCCATCCTTCGCCACCTGACTCGGGTTCGGTGAGCGACGACACAGACGAATGGCCACCAGCGCCCACTGAACGTCTATTGAGGCTTCGGGCCTATTTCGACGAGTACTCTGGCGAAACCACGCACAAGGGACACGGAGGGGGAAAACGGACCGTTGAGCACGGTGACGTTGTCAGGGCGCTGGAAGCTCTGTTGCGAAGCAGGGGAACCAGCCAGAAGGCTCAGGCTATCGACTTGGCGCTGGTGGCTACTGCCGAGGTGGATCTGTTCGAGGTGAAGACCTCAGCGAGAACGACGGACGTCTACACAGGTGTCGGCCAACTGCTCATTCACGGGGAGTGCATCAGAGAGCTCCTGGGTCTACCTGTCAAACGCCACCTCGTACTACCCGAGAAGCCCAAAGCTAGCCATGGGAAGCACATCTCCCGCAAGGGAGACACCAACATCGTCACTTTCCAGAAGGTAGGCGGGTCGTATCGGTTCAGCGGGTTGCCGTAGTCCCCACCGCGTTCCAATCCCAACGGGTCTTCGCCAGTTGACGTCAATGTGTTGGAGCGATTCGGACTGCAGACGGAGATCTTGCGCCCGCAGTCATCGGCTCGACTTGCGCTATTGCGGCCAACGGCCGATAGGGCGTATTGCCCGCTTCTACACGGGCGAGGGGGGCGCCGCACCGCCGATGCGCTCGACGAACTTGCGTGCCGCGAGGCCCAGGGGCCGCGACTTGGACCACACGACGTCCACCCACAGCTGCAGCTCGTTCGAGAGGTTCTCGAAGCGCATCTCGACGAGTTCGCCCCGTTCGAGCTGCGGCCGGATGTAGTTGCGCGGCAGCCAGCCCCAGCCCAGGCCCGCGAGGATCAGGCTCAGCGCCGCCACCGGCGTGTCGGTGCGCCAGCGGTGACGGGCCAGCACGACACGCGGGTCGACCACGGAACGGTCGCGGCTCGCCACGACGATCTGGCGGGTCGACAGCAGCTGGGCCTCGCGCAGGCCGGTGCCGGCCTCGGCTTCCTGCCACACCGGGTGGCTCGGCGAAATCACGGCGACGTGCACGTCGGAGGCCACTTCCTGGAAGCCCTCGCGCCCGTCGATCCCGGGGCGTTCGAACACGAGCGCGAGGTGGGCGCGGCCGTCGTGCAGCATCGCGAGCGCATCGGCCTGCGGCGCGGCCAGCACCTCCACCTCGAGCAGCGGGTGTTCGGCCGCGAGTTCGGCGAGCGCGGTGTTCCAGGGCACGGCCAGCAACTCCGGGGCGATGGCGATCGTGAGGATGTCCTCCAGCCCCTGCGTGAGCGCGAGGGCGTGCACCTGGAGCTGCTGCCGCTGGGCCGCCAGCAGCCGGGCCTGTGGTGCGAGCGACAGGGCGGCGGCCGTGGGTTTCGGTTCGCGGCCGCTGCGGTCGAACAGCGGGAGGTCCAGTTCGGCTTCGAGCTGGGCGACGGCCATGCTCACGGCCGAGGGCACGCGGCCCAGGGAGCGGGCGGCGGCGGAGAAGGAGCCATGGTCCAGCACGGCCAGGAACACGGCCACGGCGTTGTCGTCGAAAGGCATCGATCTGTCAGTTCGGCTGATAGGAGATGACTTTTTACATCAGATTCGGACACATACAGTGCCGTCATCACTGGAGTGCGAACGCAATGCAAGGCAAAACGAGAAAAGTGGTCTACCTGGGCCTGTACGAGGCCATCGCCATCGTGATGGCCGGCACCGGCCTGTCGCTGATGTCGGGGCAGGGCGCCCTGCAGTCCGGCGCACTCGCCGTCGTCACGTCGGCCATCGCCGTGGTGTGGAACCTGACGTTCAACCACCTGTTCGAGCGCTGGGAATCGCGCCAGGCCGTGCGCGGCCGGTCGGTCGCCCGGCGCATCGCCCACGCGGTGCTGTTCGAGGCCGGCCTCGTGGCCATGCTCGTGCCCACCATCGCGTGGTGGTACGGCGTGGACCTGTGGACCGCGCTGATCATGGACATCAGCCTGGTCGTGTTCTTCCTCGTCTACACCTTCGTGTTCAGCTGGTGTTTCGACAAGGTGTTCGGCCTGCCGGCCTCCGCCCAGGCGCCGGCCGGACAGGCGGCCTGAGCCGGGGTCAGTCGCCGCGGGCGGCTTCGACCAGCCCGGCCAAGCGGTCGACGTCCGCCACCACCAGCGCCTTGCCCGCCTTGCGCAGCAGCCCCTGGCGGGTCAACGACGACAGCTCGCGGGTCACCTGCTCGCGGTTCGTGCTGATCTGGGCCGCCAGGTCGGCGTGAGGGGGCGCGGGGTCGAGCGTGGCCTCGTTGCCGGACACGCCCGCCTCCCGCGCCAGCCGCAACAACTCGGCGTGCACGCGCTGGGGCACCGACGTCGTGCTGAGTTCGATGACACGTTCGGACAGTTGCCGCACCAGGTCGACGAGGCGCAGCATCACGCGGCGCGACACGGCCGGTTCTTCGTCGAGCAGCAGCAGGAAACCCGCGCGGTCGAGGTGGGCCACGACGCTGTCGGTGAGGGTCTCCACGTCGACCGACCGGGGCCGGCCGTCGAGCGCGGCGAGGTCGCCGAAGAGTTCACCTTCGCCCACGTCGCGGAACGTGACCTGGCGTCCGCTCGCGGCATACATCGTGGCGCGCACGCTGCCCGCGGCGATGAAGTACACCCCGCCGTCGTCCTCGTGGCGCGACACCACGTGCCGGCCCGCCGGCACCGTGCGCCAGGTGCAACGCTCGGCGATCCAGGCGAGGCGCCCATCCGCCAGTCCGTCGAACAGCGGCATGCGGCGGAGCATTAGACTCGAACGAGACGACGTTTCCATGTGCTGATGCCCAGTCCTTCCTCCGGGTCCCGCGTGTTGACCATCCGCCGCCTGCGCGCGGCCTCCGGCCTGGTGCTGCTGACCTACATCGGCCTGCACCTCGCCAATCATGCCCTGGGACTGGTCTCGGTCGGTACGGCCGACACCGTCCGGCGCGTGATGCATGCCCTCTGGCACTCGCCGCCCGGCACGGTGCTGCTGTACGGCAGCCTCGTCGTCCACATGGCCCTCGCGTTCGTGGCGGTGTGGACCCGGCGTTCGCTGCGCCTGCCACCGGTCGAGGTGCTGCGCCTCGTGCTCGGCTTCGGGCTGCCCTTGCTGCTCTACATGCACGTCGCGGCCACGCGCCTCCTCGACACGCTGTTCGCCATCGACGCCCCGTACGCGCGGGTGGTGAACGCACTGGCCCACTGGAACACCGCACCGCTGCAGCTCGCGCTGATCGCCATCGCGTGGACCCACGGATGCATCGGCGTCGCGATCATGTTGCGCGCCAGCCCGAACGTGCGCCGGTACAGCCATGCCGCGGTGGCCGCGGCCGTGCTGCTGCCCGTGCTCGGCGCCCTCGGGTTCCTGTCCATGGCCCGCGAGCTCGCCGTGACGGGCGCGAAGGCGGCGGTGATGCCGTCGCCCGCCCAGTTCGCCCAGGTCACCGCCATCGCCTCCGCGATGATGCTGGCGCACGCGGTGGCCACCGTGGCGCTGTTCACCGCCCATGCGTGGCGGGCCCGCTTCGAATCCGGCGTGGCCGGGGCGCTGCGGCTGAGCACCGGCGGCCAGGTGCTGCAGGTGCCGCGCGGCTGGAGCGTGCTGGAGGCGAGCGACCGCCACGGCGTGCCGCACCTCTCGCTGTGCGGCGGCCGGGCGCGCTGCTCGACCTGCCGGGTGCGCGTGGCCGGCCCCGCCGCGAACATCCCGCCCCCGAACGCCGACGAGGCTCGCACGCTGCGGCGCATCCACGCCGCCCCCGACGTCCGCCTGGCCTGCCAGCTGCGGCCGCTCGGAGACCTCGCGTTCGAACCCCAGCTGACCGCCCACGGGACCGACGGCCCCCGGGTCACCCACGAGCGCGAGGTGGCGGTGCTGTTCGTCGACCTGCGCCGCTGGTCCACGCTGGCGGAGGGCCAGTGGCCGCACGACCTCGTCTACGTGCTCGACCGCTACTTCGCCCTGGTGGGCGCGGCCGTGCGCGCGTGTGGCGGCGAGCCGAACCAGTTCATCGGCGACAGCGTGATGGCGATCTTCGGGCTGGAGACCGACCTGCCCACCGCCTGCGCCCAGGCCTTCCGCGCCGCCACCCGGATCCACGCCGACATCGCCGCGTGGCGCGGCGAGTTCGAGGCCCACTTCCCGCATGGCCTCGCCATCGGGATCGGGCTGCATGCCGGGCCGGCCGTGGTCACGGAGGTGGGCTACCGCGAGACCACCTCGGTCACCGCGGTGGGCGAGGTGGTCAACACCGCGAGCCGCCTGCAGGAGCAGACCAAGGCGTCCGGGGCGTGGCTCGTGGCCTCGGCCGACGCGATCGCCCTCGGCGACGTGGCGGCCGACGGTGCGGAGCGAACCACGGTCGCCGTGCGCGGGCGCTCGGCTCCGCTGAACGTCGTGTGCTTCACACGTTGAACGCCCCCGTTCGGGGACGGCGCGCACCCTTTTGAGGCGCGGTCGGTCGGTCCGCGGAGCGAAAGCCGTGCATCCGCCGGGTCCAGCCCCGGCAAAACCCCTGGCACACCCCTTGCGTAACGTAGCGCGTCCTGCGGTGACGATGCTGCGGACATGAGACACCTCCGCTGACGATGGCGGAACCCCGAGCGACCCGCCTACCGAGGCGAAGTCGCGACGGCTGTTCCACAGCCAGATCCCCGCGTTCGTGCAGGAAACCTCATGAAAAAGATCGTTGTTGTCGGCCACGGCATGGTGGGCCACAAGTTCCTCGAAAGCCTCGCCGAGACCGGCCTGACCGATGTGCAGGTCACCGTGTTGTGCGAGGAACCGCGTCCTGCCTACGACCGCGTCCACCTCTCCGAATTCTTCGCCGGCAAGTCCGCCGACGACCTCTCGCTCGTCGAACCCGGCTTCTTCGAGCGCACCGGCTTCTCGCTGCGCCTCGCGGCGAAGGCCGTCGCGGTCGACCGCATCCACCACACCGTGACCACCGCCGACGGCGAGGTGCTGCCGTACGACAAGCTCGTGCTGGCCACCGGCTCCAACCCGTTCGTGCCCCCGGTGCCGGGCCGCGAACGCGACCACTGCTTCGTGTACCGCACCATCGAGGACCTGGAGGCCATGACCGCCTCGGGCGCCAAGTCGAAGACCGGCGTGGTGGTGGGCGGTGGCCTGCTGGGCCTCGAATGCGCGAAGGCGCTGCGCGACCTGGGCCTCGAGACCCACGTCGTCGAGTTCGCCCCGCGCCTGATGGCCGTCCAGGTGGACGAAGGCGGTGGCCGTACGCTGCGCGCGAAGATCGAGGAACTGGGCCTGCACGTGCACACCGGCCGCAACACCGTCGAGATCACCGACGGCGCCCGCGCCCGCCACCGCATGGTGTTCGCCGACGGCACGTACCTCGAGACCGACATGATCGTGTTCTCGGCCGGCATCCGCCCCCGCGACGACCTGGCCCGCCAGTGCGCGCTGGCCATCGGCCCGCGCGGCGGCGTCGTGATCGACAGCAACTGCCGCACGAGCGACCACAACGTCTATGCGATCGGCGAATGCGCCTCGTGGAACGAACAGACCTTCGGCCTCGTCGCCCCGGGCTACGACATGGCCCGCGTGGTGGCCCGCCACATCGCCGGTGACACCGACGCCGCCTTCGTGGGCGCCGACATGAGCACGAAGCTCAAGCTGATGGGCGTGGACGTGGCCAGCATCGGCGACGCCCATGGCCGCACGCCGCACAGCCGCACCTGCCAGTACGTCGACGAGCGCAAGGGCGTCTACAAGAAGATCGTCATCAGCGAGGACGGCAAGCAGTTGCTGGGCGCCGTGCTGGTGGGCGACGCCACCGAATACGGCACGCTGCTGCAGATGGCCCTGAACGGCATCGCGCTGCCGGCCGACCCCGAGTTCCTGATCCTCCCGTCGAGCGACGGCAAGGCCAAGCCGGGCCTGGGCGTGGAAGCGCTGCCCGACAGCGCCCAGCTCTGCTCGTGCAACAACGTCACGAAGGGCCGCATCTGCGAGGCCGTGGGCGAGGGGGTCACCACCATCGCCGAGATGAAGGCCTGCACGAAGGCCGGTGCCACCTGCGGGGGCTGCGTGCCGCTCGTCACGCAGGTGATGAAGGTCGAGATGGCCCGCCGCGGCATGGCCGTCAACAACCACGTCTGCGAGCACTTCCCGCACTCGCGCCAGGAGCTGTTCCACCTCGTGCGCGTGGGCGAGATCAAGAGCTTCGACGCGCTGATCCACAAGCACGGCAAGGGCCTCGGCTGCGACATCTGCAAGCCGGTGGCCGCGAGCATCTTCGCGTCCTGCTGGAACGAATTCGTGCTGAAGAAGGACCTGGCCGGCCTGCAGGACAGCAACGACTACTACCTCGGCAACATCCAGAAGGACGGCACGTACTCCGTGGTGCCGCGCATGCCGGGCGGCGAGGTCACGGCCGACGGCCTGATCGCCGTGGGGCAGATCGCGAAGAAGTACGGGCTCTACACGAAGATCACCGGCGGCCAGCGGGTCGACCTGTTCGGCGCGCGCGTCGAGCAGCTGCCCCCGATCTGGGAGGAACTGATCGCCGCCGGCTTCGAGTCGGGCCATGCGTACGGCAAGTCGCTGCGCACGGTGAAGAGCTGCGTGGGTTCCACGTGGTGCCGCTACGGCGTGGGCGACAGCGTGGGTCTGGCCGTCGAGCTGGAGCACCGCTACAAGGGCCTGCGTTCGCCGCACAAGATCAAGTTCGGCGTCTCCGGCTGCACCCGTGAATGCGCGGAAGCCCAGGGCAAGGACATCGGCGTGATCGCCACCGACAAGGGCTGGAACCTGTACGTCTGCGGCAACGGCGGCATGAAGCCCCGCCACGCCGAGCTGATCGCGTCCGACCTGTCGAAGGAACGCCTCATCCAGCTGATCGACCGCGTGCTGATGTTCTACGTGCGCACGGCCGACCGCCTGCAGCGCACCAGCACGTGGCGCGAGAACCTGGAAGGTGGCCTCGACTACCTGAAGGGCGTCGTGATCGAGGACACCCTCGGCATCGCCGCCGAACTGGAAGCCCAGATGCAGCACGTGGTCGACACGTACCAGTGCGAGTGGAAGACCGCCGTCAACGACCCGGAGACCCGCAAGCGCTTCCGCTCGTTCGTCAACAGCGAACGTCCGGACGAGCACATCGTGTTCGTCGAGGAGCGCGGCCAGATCCGTCCGGCCCGCCCCGAAGAGCGTTCCACGGCCGCCGCCGAGTCCTGATCCACGCACGAGGAGAATCCCATGAGCAACCCTTCTTCGACCTGGACCGACATCTGCGCGGCCGGCGACATCCTTCCGGGCACCGGCGTGGCCGCCCTCGTCAGCGACCGGCACGTGGCGGTCTTCCGCCTCGACGCCGACCAGTTCTTCGCCATCGACAACGTCGACCCGAAGTCCGGCGCGAGCGTGCTGTCCCGCGGCCTGCTGGGCAACCTGGGCGACCGCATCGTCGTCGCCTCGCCGCTGTTCAAGAACCACTTCGACCTGCGTACCGGGGAATGCCTCGAGGCCCCGGAGCACTCGGTGCGTGCCCACGCGGTCAGCGTGGAGGACGGGCGGGTCCGCCTCGCGCTGGCCTGAACGCCGCGCGGCCGCACCCCGGGTGCGGCCGGGGGCACGCAACGAGGGACAATGGCGACCTGAACGGCACCTTCCGTGGCCGTGAACCGTTGCCTTGATCCAGGAGTGTGTGCATGCCCGACCCAACCCCGCTGTCCGCCTCGCAGTTCGTGCTGCAGGCCCGGCGGTTCGAGATCGATGCCGTCCGGCACCTCGCCCGCCGGGCGGAGCTGGCCGACGTCATCGGCCAGGTGATCCAGGCGCTGCAGCGCGAGCGCGGCGCCTCGAGCCTCTACCTGGCCTCGTCGGGCCAGCGCTTCGGCGAGGTGCGCCGCGCCACCATCGAGCAGGCGCGTCCGCTCGAAGCCCGCTTGCGCGAGCTGTTCGCCGCGCAGCTCGACCCGGCGCAGGGCACCACCGCCGGCATGCTCTCGCTGATGGCCTGGGTGCTGCTGGGCCTCGATTCCCTCGATGAACTCCGGGCGCAGATCGATGCGCAGGCGCTGTCCGCCCACGGTTCGGTGGCCGCGTACAGCCGGCGCATCGCCGGGCTGATCGAGCTGGTGGTGCAGGTGGCCGACGCTGCGCTGCTGCCCAGCATCTCGCGCCTGCTCGTCGCCTTCCTCCACCTCGTGCAGACGCAGGAAGCCGCGGGGCAGGAGCGGGCGCTGGGGGCGCTGCTGTTCGCCTCGGGTGAGTCCAACGAAGCGCAGCAGGAACGGGTCGTCCACCTGATCGACGCGCAGGAACGCTACCTGAAGGTGTTCTCCGAATTCGCCGCGGCGGACCAGAAGTCCGCCTGGGAGCAGCAGCAGCTCGCGCCAGCCGTCGCCCGGCTGGAGCGGCTGCGCCGCACGCTGTGCACCGCCAAGTCCGGCGCCGTGCTGGACAGCAACCTCAGCGACACCTGGTTCGAGGTCAGCAGCGCCCGCATCGACCAGCTGTGGCAGCTGCAGGTCGAACTGATGAAGCGCCTGCGGGAGGAATGCGAGGCCCGCATCCGCGACGCCGAGCAGGACCTGCACGACGTCGAGGGCCTGCTGCGCCGCGTGCGCGACAACCCGCCGGCCCACGCCCACGCGGTGGACCGGTTCTTCGACGCCGAAGGCAGCCCCGGCGCCGTGCCCGAACTCGTGACCGCGGCGCCGGGCGAATCCGCCTCGCTGCTGGACGTGCTGCAGACCCAGGCCGCGCGCCTGGCCAGCATGGAGCTGGAGCTGGGCTCGGCCCGGCGCGCGCTGCACGAGCGCAAGGTGATCGAACGGGCCAAGGGCGTGCTGATGTCACGCCTGCGCATGAACGAGGAAGAGGCCTTTCGCGCGCTGCAGAAGACCTCCATGGACCAGAACCGGCGGCTGCTGGAGGTGGCCGAGGCCACGCTGTCACTGCCCGATTTCGCGTTCGGGCCGCCGCCGGAGCGGCCGGGGTCCTGAGGCGGGGGAAGGGCAGGGTCTTCGGCAATAATCGATCCAGAAGTTGCCAGACCAGGATCCAGACCACCTCCCTCAACCTCGTGCACGCCCGCCCATGCGCCTTTCCCTGATCGCCTCCCTCGTCGTCTCCGCCGCCCTGTCCGCCTGCGGCACGATGCCCAACTGGACATCGCCGTCGAAGCTCGATCCGGCCGTGTTCTCCGCCAAGGACACCGGGGTGCTCGTGATGAGTGCCGGTGCCAAGAGCAGCTGCCAGTCCATGGCCACCGCGCTGGTGGCGCACTACCAGGAGACGCGCAAGCCGGTCGAGGGCGTCGTGGTGTTCGTCGACAACTACGTGCACACCTCCGAGGTCGAGGGCTACCACGGCCTGATCACCGCGCTGCAGATGAAACCCGGCCAGTACTTCTTCACGGCGGGCATCGCCAACCCGTTCATGAAGGTCGAGAAGACGCCCGAGTTCCCCTTCGAGATCAAGGCCGGCGAAACCGTGTACCTCGGCGAGGTGTATATGCCGCGCTCGTGCACCTCGTCGACCCTGTTCACGGTCAACGACCGCGAGACCCGCGACGTCGCCATCGCGACGAAGGCCAATCCGGCCGTGGCGCAGCGGCCGGTGGTCAAGCGGATCATGGAGATCCGCTGATCCGTCACCGCTCCCCGGCAATGTAGGGCTTCATCAGCGCCTGCGGCGCCCGCGCGCGCCGCGAGGCCACCACCAGCGCCACGATCGACAGCACGTACGGCAGCATCAGGTAGACCTGGTGGGGCAGGGCCCCCGCGTCGGCCTGCTGCAGCCGCAGCTGCAGCGCGTCGAAGAAGCCGAAGAGCAGGGCGCCCAGCAGCGCCTTGCCCGGCTGCCAGCCGGCGAACACCACCAGCGCCACACACACCCAGCCGCGCCCGTTCACCATGTTGAAGAAGAACGCGTTGAACGCGGCCAGCGTCAGGAACGCACCGGCCACGCCCATCAGCGCGGACCCGGACACCACCGCCGCGTAGCGCACGCGGGCCACCGAGATGCCCTGGCTGTCCACCGCCTTCGGGTTCTCGCCCGCCATGCGCAGTGCGAGGCCCGCGGGCGTGCGGTACAGCACCCAGGCCAGCAGCGGCACCAGCACGAGGGCCAGCAGCGTGAGTGGCGTCTGCTCGCGCAGCACCGGGATCGGCAGCCAGTCCATGGGCGCGAACGGCGTGACCGTGGGTGGCGTGCTGACCTTCGGGAAGGCGACGCGGTAGGCGAAGTACGAGAGCGCGGTGGCCAGCATCGTGATGCCGAGCCCCGCGACGTGCTGGGACAGCGCGAGGGTGACCGTGAGGAAGGCGTGCAGCACCCCGAACAGCGCGGCGACGCCCGCGGCGACCAGCACGCCGGCCCACAGCGGCAGGCCCAGGTACACCGCGAACCAGCCCGAGAAAGCGCCCGCCACCATCAGGCCTTCGATGCCGAGGTTCAGCACGCCGGCGCGTTCGCACCACAACACGCCCAGCGTGCCGAAGACGAGCGGCGTGGCCACGCGCAGCACCGCCACCCAGAACGGGACGCTCACGAGCAGGTCGAGGACGGCGTTCATCGGGTGTCGAACCTCAGCCGGTATCGGCTCAGCATGGCAGCGGCCAGCACCGAGAGCAGGGCGCCGGCGACGACGGCGTCGGCGAGGTAGGTGGGCACGCCGGCCTGGCGGCTCATGCTGTCGGCGCCGACCAGCACCCCGGCCACGAGCACGCTCGCGGCCACCACGGCCAGCGGATGCAGCCCGGCTAGCATCGCGATCACGATGCCGCTGTAGCCGTAGCCCGGGGACATGTCGAGGGTCACGTAACCCGCGCGGCCGGCGACCTCCACGGCGCCGCCCAGGCCGGCGAGCCCACCCGACAGCAGCGCGACCAGGATCGTCGTGCGCGTGACCGGCACGCCGGCGTAGGCCGCCGCGCGGACGTTCGCGCCGGTCGCGCGGATGTCGAAGCCCCAGGTGGTGAAGCGCAGCAGGGCCCAGAGCCCGAGCGCGGCCGCGAGGCCGATCAGCAGGCCGCTGTGCACGCGGGTCTGCGGCACGAGGCGCGACAGTTCGAGTTCCGGAGGCAGGGCCACGCTCTGCGGCCAGCCCAGCGCGAGCGGGTCCTTCATCGGCCCGTCGAGCAGGGCGCTCACGCCGAGCAGCACGATGAAGTTCAGCAGCAGCGTCGTCACGACCTCGTCGACGCCCCACTGCCGCTTCATCAGCGCCGAGCCGAGCAGCAGCAGGGCACCGACCACGGCGGCGGCCAGCATCATCGCGAGGAACACGGCGGGCGAGGGTTCGCCGAGCGCGCCACCGCCGACGGCCACGGCGGCGATGGCCCCCGCGTAGAACTGGCCTTCGGCGCCGATGTTGAACAGCCTCGCCCGGAACGCGATGGTGGCGGCGAGGCCCGTGAAGATCAGCGGGATGGCGCGCGTGAGGGTCTCGGTGAACGCGAAGACCGAGCCGAAGGCGCCGTCCAGCACGAGGCCGAACGTGCGGCCCACCGGGGCGCCGGCCACGGCCACGAGTCCGGCCGCGAGCGCCATCACGGCCACGAGGGCCAGCACGCCGGCACGCAGCGCGTCGCGCCAGCCGGGATGGGCGCGGGCTTCAAGCCGCATGGGGCACCTCCGAAGCTTCGCCAGCCATCGCGAGGCCCAGTTGTTCGCGGGTCCACGAGGCGGTCGCCCGCGCCGTGCCCAGCCGGCCGTGGCTCATCACCGCGATGCGGTCGGCCAGGCGTTCGATCTCGTCGAGGTCGTCGGAGACCAGCAGCACCGCGGCACCCGCGTCGCGCGCGGATCGCAGCAGGCCGTGGACGAAGGCGACGGCACCCACGTCCAGCCCCCAGGTGGGCTGGTGGGCCACGATCACGCGGGGCAGCTGGCCGTCGGCCCGCTGCAGCACCCGCGCGAGCACGAGCTTCTGGATGTTCCCGCCCGACAGTGCATGCGTGCGCCTGTCGAGCGTGGCGCCGCGCACGTCGAAGGCCCTCAGCGCCGCCTGGGCGTAGGCGCGTGCCGCGCCGCGGCGCACCCAGCCCCAGCGGGACAGCACCGGCGCGGCCAGCGCTTCGGCGCACAGGTTTTCCCAGACGGGCAGGTCGCCCACCACGCCGACCGACTGCCGGTCCTCGGGCACGCGGGCCACCCCGTGCCGTGCCACGGCCCTCGGCCCCTCGGGCAGCGGTTCGCCGTCGACCGTCACGTGTCCTGCATCCGCTTCGGCCACGCCGGCCAGCACCTCGGCGAGCAGCGCCTGGCCGTTGCCGGAGACGCCGGCGATGCCGAGGATCTCGCCGGCGGCGATGTCGAACGAGACCCGGTCGAGGCGGGTGCGGGTGCCTCGGGCCACGAGGTCCGTCACCACCAGCCGCCGGGGGGCGCCGGGCGGCACGGGTGAGCAGGGCAGGGGCGCGGTGTCGAGCCCAGCCACGGCCTCGCCCACCATCCACCGGGCGAGTTCGGCCTTGTTCGTCGCGGCCGTGGCCGCCTCGGCCACGCACCGTCCGGCGCGCAGCACCATCACGCGGTGGGAGACGGCCATCACCTCGTCGAGCTTGTGGCTGATGAAGATCACCGCGGTGCCCTGGGCGACGAGCAGGCGCACGGTGGCGAAGAGGCCGTCGCTCTCCTGCGGCGTCAGCACGGCCGTGGGCTCGTCGAGCACCAGCACCCGCGCGCCGCGGTACAGCGCCTTCAGGATCTCGACCCGCTGGCGTTCGCCCACGGACAGGTCGGCCACCCGCGCGTCGGCGTTCACCGAGAGGCCGGAAGCGCGGGCGACTTCGTCCAGCCGGGCCCGGGCCGCCGCACGCCGCGTGACCAGCGAACCGAGACGTTCGGTGCCCAGCATCACGTTGTCGAGCACCGTGAGGTTGTCGGCCAGCGTGAAGTGCTGGTGCACCATGCCGATGCCGGCGGCGAGTGCCGCGCGGGTGTCCCCGGACGGCAGCGGCCGGCCCGACACCTCCACGGATCCGGCATCGGGCACGCAGTGGCCGAACAGGATGGCCATCAGCGTCGACTTGCCCGCGCCGTTTTCACCGAGCAGCGCGAGCACTTCGCCGGCATGCAGGTCGAGCGACACGCCGTCGTTGGCCACCACGTCGCCGAAGCGGCGGGTGATGCCCCGCATGCGCAGCACGGGGGCGTGGTCCGGGTTCGTCAATTGAACGCGGCCTTCGGCTGGGAGTCGTCGACCTTCACGGCGAACGTGCCGCCCTGGATGGCCTTCTGCTTCGCGTCCACCTTCGCCTTGAGGTCGGCCGGCACCTTCTTGTCGAACGTGCCCAGCGGCGCGAGCGAGGCGCCCTGGTGCTTCATCGTCGAGTAGACGCCGTAGTCCTCGGCGGCGAACTTGCCCGCCTTGACGAGCTGCAGCGCGCGGTCGATGGACGGCTCCATGTGCCACAGCGCCGACGCGATCACGGTGTCGGGGTACTGCGCCTGGGTGTCGATCACGTTGCCCACGGCAAGCTTGCCGCGCTCCTTGGCCGCATCGCTCACGCCGAAGCGTTCGGCGTAGAGGATGTCGGCGCCCTTGTCGATCATCGCGAACGCGGCTTCCTTGGCCTTCGGCGGGTCGAACCACGAGTTGATGAACGTCACCGAGAACTGCACCTTCGGATTGACCTCGCGCGCGCCGGCCATGAAGGCGTGCATCAGGCGGTTCACCTCGGGGATGGGGAAGCCGCCCACCATGCCGATCCTGCCCGACTTCGTCATGCCGCCGGCCACCATGCCCGCGAGGTAGGAGGGCTCCTGGATGTAGTTGTCGAACACCGAGAAGTTCGGCGCCTGCGGCTTGCCCGAGCTGCCCATCAGGAAGCCCACCTTCGGAAAGTCCTTCGCCACCTTGCGGATGGCGGCCTCGACCCCGAAGGCCTCGCCGACGATCAACTGGTTGCCCTGGGTGGCGTACTCGCGCGCGACCCGCTCGTAGTCGGCGTTCGCCACGTTCTCGGTAGCCTTGTACTCGATCTCGCCGCGGGACTCGGCTGCCTTGAGCGCCTTGTGGATCCGGCTGACCCATTGCTGCTCGAACGGCACCGTGTAGATCGCGGCGACCTTGAGCTTGGCCTGGGCGTGGGCGAGGGGGGCGGACAGGCCGAGCAGGGCGGCGGTGACGAGCAGGATGCGGCGGGACGTCATGGGATGGCAGCGGTGGTTGGTGACGGGGGGAGGGTACGCAAGGCACATGCCAACCCGCCGCGACCCTCAAGTCATTCTGCGATCGACCGATGATGACGGCACCGGGGGTTCCCCGATGCCGAGCCACGCCGAGATGATTCCCGCGCCGATCCCTGCCAACGACAACGAGCGCCTGAAGGCGCTGTACCAGCTGCTGATCCTCGACACGCCGCCCGAGGAACGCTTCGACCGCATCGTCGCGTTCGCCGCCGACGAGTTCGACATGCCCGTCGCCCAGATCAGCCTGATCGACCGTGACCGGCAGTGGGCCAAGGCACGCGTGGGCGTCGAGTCGTGCGAAATGGCCCGGCGCGACTCCGTGTGCGGGCACCTGCTCGACCTGCCCGACGGCCTCGTCGTCCACGACCTCACGGCCGACGAACGTTTCCATGACAACACCGCGCTGGTCGGCGACGCCGGGCTGCGCTTCTACGCCGGGTCGCCGCTCGTGATGCCGGACGGCCACGTGATGGGTGCGCTGTGTGTCATGGACCGGCGTCCCCGGGACTTCGATGCCACGGACCGCGCCATCCTCGACGCCTTGCGGGACCTGGTGGTCATGGAGCTGGCCGGGCAAGGGAGGGGCGCCCATGCGGAATGACCCCTTGCCGGAGCTCCTGCTGCTCGAACCCTACTTCGTGCTGCGCCATACCGTGGCGGCCGTCGCGCGCGAACTGCGCATCGCCGACATCGTCGAAGCCACGTCGCTCGAGAGTGCCGCGCAGATGCTGGCGCACCGGTCCTTCGACGCGTGCCTCGTCTCGGTCGGCGACGAGCGTCAGGAACTGGCGCTGATCCAGCGGCTGCGGGACGGCGTGCTGGCGTGCAAGCCGGAGACGCCCGTCGCCGTGACCGCCGCGACCGTCGACGCCGGACTGGTGCTCGCGTTGAAGGAGTTGCACATCTCGCGCATCGTGCTGAAGCCGTTCAAGGTGAAGGTGATGCTGGAGACGCTGACAAGAATCGTGGCCGAGACGCCGTTGCGTGCCGGTTGAGTCCCGCCTCCTGGCGGGGCAGCGCAGGCCAACCCGATGGCCGACTCGGCCGTCATCTGGCGCCTTAAGGCCAGCGTAAGAAATCGCGAGCACGATGCGTCCCCGACGGGTACGGGCAGGTACCGCCCCGTCGCGTGAACCCGCGGTCCCGGTCGGTTCCGTGGTGCGACGTGCACCACGGCCACGAAGGTCGTCGAGGGCCGCGCGAAGGTCAACGTTCATCGAGTCCGCGGCAGGATGCAGTACCGATCCGATCTCACTTCACCCGCCACGGCGCGATTCGGCATCCTGCTGTGGAGCGGCAGCCTGCTGATCATCGCGATTCTCGTCGTGATCGCCACCTGGACACTGCGGTCGAGCCGCGCCGCGTTTGCCGCCCGTGCGAACCAGTCCGCCGAGAATCTGGCCGAGGCGTTCGCCGCCAGCATCGAGTCGGACATCCGGTTGGTCGACCAGGCGCTCCTGACCGCGGTGGAGCAGGCGGAGTCGCTGGCGCCCGAGGAACGCAACCAGGGACCTCGCGTCGAGGCCATCGCCGCGACACGGAGGTCCGCGCTTCCGCCGGTCGACATCCTTCGCTTCACCGATCGCGACGGCGTGGTGCTCCGTGCGGCCGGCCCCGTCGTGGACGTCGCGGACCGGGATTACTTCATCGCGGCGAGGGACCGGCCTGACCGGCTGGCCGTTTCGGAGCCGCTGGAAGACCGGATCAACCACCGGGAGGGGCTCATCTTCGCCCGCGCGCGCCGGGGAACCGACGGTCGTTTCGGAGGCGTCGCCTACGCGAGCCTGTCCAGCCGGTACTTTGTCGAGAAATTCAACAACGTCAACGTCGGCTCGCAAGGCGCAGTCACCTTGCGCACGGACACGTTGCAGCTGGTGGCCAGGTACACCCCGTCCGAAACCTCGGCAGGCGCACCCATCGGCACCCGGACCGTGTCGGAACAGTTCCGCCTGGCACTGGCACGCGATGCCGTGCAGGGCACGTTCGTCTCGCACACGGCGATCGACCACATCGAACGGATCAACGCCTACCGCAAGGTGGCCGGCTTTCCCCTGATCGTCCTCGTCGGCCTCGGCACCGACGAGTTCTTCGCCGCATGGCGGAGTCAGGTCACCGAGGTCGTTCTCCTTTGCGCCCTGCTCAGCGCGACGGTGCTCGCCTTGTCCGGGCTCGCGCATCGGACCCATCGTCGACACCTCGCCGTGCGACACGAGCAGGCGGCGATGCTGGACAACGACCTCGTGGGCATGGTCCGGCTTCGGCACCGCAAGGCGGTCTGGCACAACGCCGCGCTGTCGAAGTTGTTCGGGTACGAGGGAGACTCGCTGGTGGGACTCCCGTCGCGACTGCTCTACGCGGACGACGACGCGTACGAACGCATCGGACAGGCGTACAGCCAGATCGAGCGCGGCGGCCGCGTCCGGACACAGGTGCAGATGCGCCGGAGGAACGGTCAGTTGCTCTGGATCGACCTCAGCGGCGTGCGACTGGGCGATGCGGATTCCTTGTGGATGATGGTGGACATCACGGCGGTCAAGGCCAGTGAAATCGACGCGCGCTACCGAGCGGTCCACGACCCCCTCACCGGACTGTTCAATCGGGCCGGCGTGGAAGAGGCCGTGGCCGGCCTGCACGGCAGCACACGCCGCAGCGGTGGCATGGTGGCGATCTGCTACATCGACCTCGACGGGTTCAAGGCGGTCAACGATCGTCATGGCCACGGCGCCGGAGACTTGTTGCTCGCGGAAGCAGCCCGGCGAATCTCCGCGTGCACACGTGCCGGCGACATCGTCGCCAGGATGGGTGGAGACGAGTTCGTCGCTGCCATCGGGCACGTGGGACGGCCGGACGAATTGCAGCCGGCGCTCGAACGCCTCGTCTCCGTCCTGTCCGAACCCTTCGCGCTGCCCGGCGGCGCGTCGGCCGCCGTCAGCGCCAGCATCGGCGCCGCCTGGATGCCGCCGGACCGCTGCGACGCAGCGTGCGCCATCGCGAGGGCGGATCACGCGATGTACGCCGCAAAGCATGCTGGCAAGAACCGCTGCGTCATCGATGACACGGAGGTCCCGGATTCGGGACGGCTGCAGGCGGGTCGGTAGGCTCCACACCAAAGGGCAGTAGGCACACGCCGGCTGCGGATGCACACTGGGGCATGCGCCAACCCAGAATCCTCATCGTGGGCGCGGGCGCCGTCGGCGGCACCGCGGCCCTGTTCACCGCCGTCGCGTTGCCCGGCGCCGAGATCGTCATCGTGGACATCGAGCGCGTGCGGGCCGACGCCCAGGCCCTCGACCTGGCGCATGCCACTGCCTTCTGGGGCCACGACCGCGTGCGCGCCGGCGAATTCCAGGACGCCCGCGGCGCCGACATCGTCGTGATCACCGCCGGCGTGGGCGTGAAACCGGGGCAGACGCGCCTGGACCTCGTCCAGACCAACGCCCGCATCGCCTGCAGCGTCGTCGACCAGGTCGCCGCCCTCGCGCCGGACGCCATCTACCTCATCGCCACCAACCCTTGCGACCCGGTGGCCGCGGTCGTCCGCGCGCGGCTCGGCGGCGAACCCGGACGGGTCATCAGCACCGGCACGTCGCTCGACACCGCGCGGCTGCGGGCACTGCTGTCGCAGCGGCTCGGGGTGGTCGCCTCCGCGATCCATGCCTACGTGCTGGGTGAACACGGGGATTCGGCGCTGATCCACTGGTCGGGTGCCACCGTCGCCGGCATGCCGCTGGACACCTACCTGCAACGCGCCGGCAAGGAACTGGGCCCGCAGAGCAGGGCGCTTCTGCTGCGCTCGGTCCACGAAGCCGCCCGCCAGATCAAGGAAGGCAAGGACGCCACCCAGTACGGCATCGCCAGCGCCATCGGCCGTATCTGCCAGGCCATCGTGCACAACAGCCACCTGATCCTGTCGGTGGGGGTCGTGCAGCCGGAGGTCGAGGGAGTGCCGGACGTGTGTGTGTCGTTGCCGATGGTCATCGATTCCAGCGGAGCGCACCTGGTGGCGTACCCGGAGCTCGATCAGGCTGAACGCGAGGCGCTCCGGGAGAGTGCCAGCTTGGTGAAGCAGGTGACGGACAGCATCGATGCCGGGGGATGAACCCGTGGCGAGATGACGGCGGGTCCGCACGCCCGGCGCCGGGGGTCGAGTCACGCGGAGTCGGCACAATACGGCGCGATGCGGGCAGCCGACCCGCGGGGAGAGATCGCCGGTGAGCACCGTCACCCAGCCGTACCGCTATGCCCACCCGTCCTTCGTCGAGGAGGCCGGCAGCCGCCCGAAGCTCGTGCTGGCCACCGCCGATGCGCGGGGCGAGGCCCACCCGCACTTCTTCGAGGGCCGCCTGCTCGCGCCGCGCCTGACCGCCGAGCTGCTGACCACCCTGCAGATCGTCGTGGGCAGCCGCTTCTTCACGCCGGCCAACAGCGTGGCGCTGGCAATCGCGCTCGCCGACCCGGTGGTCACGGCCGGGGGAGGGCAGTTGCGTTTCGAAGGGTTCTCGTCGTGTGGCAGCGCCTACGCGCGGGTCGACCTGTTGCCCGAGGCGTACGACGGCGAGGTGGTGGGCAAGGGCACCACCAACGTCGACTTCAACGTGCCGATGCGTGCCGCGCTCGCGCAAGTCTCCGACGCACAGGGGCTGGCGATCTCCGTCGGGCGCGATGCGCTGACGCTGCGCAGTGGCGACCACGCCGTGGTCGAACGGAAGGTGGCGCTGCCGCTGCGCTGGGTGCGCGGCCTGCTGGAGCTGCAGTCGTACGTGGCTTCGATGGTGCCGCGGCTGGAAGCGAGTGCCGTCGAGGTGAACCGCTTCATGCGCACCTTGCCGAAGGCGTCGACCTCGCGCACGCCGCTGTGGATCGCGCGCGGCCCGGCGGGCCTGATGAGCACCACGCGGCCGGTGGATGCCGGGGTGCGCATCACCGAGATCGCGCGGCTGCGCGTGTTCCAGCCGGTGCTGGCACGGGCGAAGTCGCTGCGGGTGTACGCCGACCCGGCGGGCCAGGCCTCGGCCTGGGTGCTCGACTTCGGCACCGCCCGCCTCACGCTCGCGGTCAGTGCCGAGACTTGGCGAGGCTTCTCCGGCGAAGGCCAGGCCTTGCGGGCGCTGCTGCGCCGTGGTGACGACGGCACCGGTTTCGCGGCGGTGCGGGCGCAGCTGCAATGGGCGCCGTCGCTCGATGCCGGGGCACTTGCCGCCCAGGTAGGTCAGCCGCGCTACCAGGTGGAAGACCACCTCCGCGTGCTCGGCGCCAGCGGCCTCGTCGGTTTCGATCTCGCCGAAGGACGCTACTTCCACCGCGAGCTGCCGCTCGACCTGTCGCTGGCCGAGGACCTGCACCCGCGCCTGGGTGACGCCCGCGCGCTGCTGCAGGCGGGCGCCGTGACCCTCACCGGCCAGGCGCCGCTGTCGGCCACGGTCGACAGCCAGGGCGTGCTGCACCAGGTGCGCGAGGCCGACGGCCAGCTGCGCTGCACCTGCCCCTGGTTCGCTCGGCACCAGGGCGACCGCGGCCCGTGCAAACACGTCCTCGCGGTCGAAGCCGCCCAGTCCCTCGGAACGCCATGAGCCGCCCCTACGAACCCTCGACCCCGCTCGAACAGCAGATCGTCGCCGCCGACCAGAACGCCGTGGTCGCGACGCTGCGTGCGCTGACCGTGGAGGAGCGACGCAAGGAACGCGCCGCCCTTGCTCGCCTGTCGAAGTTGATGAAGGCGTCCCGATTCGACGATCGGGGAGTGAACGGTGTCATGTGGCTGGGGCGGCCCACCGACGAACAGCTGCATGCTGCCGGCACGGCTCTGGCCGTGTGTGGTGACGCCGACGACCTGGCCTCCGTGGATTGGGCCGATGGCGATGCCCTCGTGGCGCTGGCGCGCGAGTTCGACCTCCCGGGGCTGGCCGGCTTCGCCGACGCCGCGCTGGCCCGTTCCACGTGGCGCACCACCGACGTCCAGGCACTGGTGGCCGCCGGCCTGATCCCGCGGCCCGATTCCGATGCCTATGCCCTCGGGCTGCTCGCACTCGCCGACCGCTGCCGAAACCGCGGCGAGGTCTTCGAGACCTATTTCACCGCCGACCCCGGACTCGCCGACGTGGCGTTGCGGGTGCTCGACGTCGAAGGCACGTCGGACCTGAACCTGGCCGGCCTCGACAAATACGCGGCGAACTACTGGGGGCCGAAGCTGCGCTCGTTGTGCGCCGAGGGACGCTTCTCCCGGGACACCTTGCTGTCGCGGGTGCTCAGCACCCTGTCGCGCGACTGGCCGCAGTTCCGCGCCGGCTGGTTCTCCCGCTTTCACGGCGAGATCGCCCCCACGCCGGCCGAGATGGCGCCCCATGCCGCGCGGTACCTCGCGCTGCTGTCGAGCCGCATCCCTCCCACCGTGACCCTCGCGCTGGAGGCCGTCGCCGCGCTGGACGCCGCCGGACACCTCGACGCCGCCGACCTCGCGCGGGCGCTGGTCCCGGTGATGGCGTCGGGCAACAAGAAGCAGCTGGACGCCGCGCTGAAGCGCTTCGACGCCATCGTGGCGCGTGACCCCGGTCTGCGCGAGACCGCTGCGCTCGCCGTGTGTGGCGGGCTCGTGCTCGACGCCCCGGACCTGCTGAAGAAGATCCTCGACCGGGTCGATGCCTGGGGGGTGACGGACGCCGTGCGTGTGGAACTCGAAGCCCACGCGCCGGGCATCGCGGCCAGCCAGCGGGCCCGCGTGGCGGCGCTGCTCGGCGAGGTGGCTCCGACCGCATCCGCGCAGCCCATGTCCGCCGTGCCCGCGGTGACGGTGACGGTGCTCGACGCCTCGCGCCGTCTCGCACCGCCGGAGGACGTGCATCGCCTCGTCGAGGCCGTGGCCCATGTCTTCGAACACGGCACCGACGTCGACACCTTCGAACAGGTGGCGGCGGCACTCGTGCAGCGGGCGCCGCTGTCCGGGGACGTGATCCGGGCCTTCGGCCCGGTGATGCGCCGCGCCGGCCGTGTTCGCACGCCAGTTGCGGCCGAACTCGCTCGGCTGCTGGTGTTCGTCGTCGACGGGCGCCGCACCGACCGTGCTGTTTTCGATGACTTGGGCGAGAGCCCGATGTACGGTGTGCTCGCGGATCGCATCGACGGCTTCATCGCACTGGCGGCCCAGGGCCACGGCCTCGTGCCGCTCGCGTCACCCACCCACCACCGCGGGTTCATCGACCCGGCCGCGCTGGTCGAGCGGGTGCGTCTGCACGTGGGGAAGGGCGCCAAGTCACCGGTGGACGAACAGGCGCTGGCCCTGCTGAGGCTGGCACCCGGCGCCAATGTCGACGTGCGCCTCGCGGCGCGCGCGCTGGCCGACACGCCCTTCACGCGCGCGCTGCGCCATGCGCTGGGCGACGACGTGGCCGCAGACGGCGACCCGATGCTTTGGGCCGCCGCCGCACGCGCACGCCACCCCGGCGCCGACGACCCGGCGCTGGCACCCGTGTTGCCGGGCGACCCCGACGGCGCGCGAGTGGCGACCTACACCTGGCGCATCTACCACCGCACCCACACGGTGAGCTACGACACCTATCACTTCGTCGACCTCATGGTGGACGTCGTGCCGGCGCGCCGGCCCCAGCCACTTCCCCTCGCGAGCCGGCGCCATCCCGGCCTCGACCCGGAATTGCCGTACTACCGGACCTGGGGCTGGCTGAGTTTCTCCGGCCAGGACGAAGGCCTCGTGCACCTGTCGGCCACGCTCGTGCCGAGCGACCTGTCGGCCCATTTCGCCGAAGGCGCACGCGCCATCGGCAATAACATCGACTGGAGCGAGGCCCGCTGGCACGACCGCGCCTACCTGGCACTGCTGCTGGACCCCACGGTGCCACCGAGCCCGATGGCCCAGTTGCTGCTGGCCGTGGCCCTCGCAGGCCGGGAGCCGGGACAGACGGCCCTGGCGGTGGACGCCTTCGTCGCGATGTGGGCGACCGGCCGCCTCGACGAGACCGGACTGCAAGAAGCGATGACACGCCTGCTGGCCGAGGGCGGGACCAAGGCCGCACGGTGGCGCAAGAGCTTCGAGGCCACGCTGCGCATCGAACCGGCGATGGCTGGCACCGTGATCCGGCTCGTCACGGCCTTGCTGCGTGCGCGTCCGGAGGAGCCGCCGAAAGACACCGCCGGGCTGCTGGAACTGCTGAACGAACAGCTCGCGGCTACCGGGACTGCGCTGAACGCGGAAGGCCGTGCGGCGGTCGGAGCCTTGGTGTTGGGCGGCCGTGGCAAGGTGCTGCAGAAGGCCTTGCTGGCTGGCTGAGGTTCGCGAGGGCAACCACGGCCGTAGACGCATATCCGTTAATTAACATAACGCACATTGTAGGGTTTTCTACTTAGACTAGTAACACCGAGCCACCTATGACAATCCAGCTCTCATCCGTAGAGGACGCGCCCCGCAAACTCCCATATTGGGACTTGATGCTGAGCGACCTGGGCGACCCGCCCGTGCGCCGCTTGGCCAAGACGCTGGGCGTCGGCGAATCCACGATCTACCGGTGGAATCACGCACACGCTGCACCACGAGCTGCGCACCTGGCGCTGTTCTGGCTCACGAGCTGGGGCCGCGCTGCAGTGCACGCCCAGGCCGTCAACGACGCCCAGCTCGCGTGCAGCTACGTCGCCGCGCTGCACAAGGACATCGAGCAGCTCGAGGGCCAAGTGACCTACCTGCTCAGCCTGAGCCACGGCTCGGCCAACGACGCCGCCGCGCCGACGAGCTGGAGGCAGTTCGGCTTGACCGAGGAAAGCCAAGCGACCGATCCGGCCATCGGTCGCGGCTCCGCCGCTCCCTCAGTCCGGCCCGGTCGAGCAGGCCTGGATGACGCGCAAACCGCTGCTGTAGCCCCGCCCGCGCCCTGCCCCGCGTCGACCACCAGCTCGTCGACGACATCGCTGACGCTGGCTGATCAGTTGGACGAACGGCCGGTACCCCGGCCTCGGCCACGGCCGCGTGGGCCCTTGGCCCTCTTGGCTCACTGGGGGCGCAGCCCCCAAGCCCCCGCAATTCGTCACGCGTGACGAAAGCACCACCGGTCCGAACCGGCACCCGCAAAGGGTCGAAATGGTGAATCCCCGTCAACCAGCTAGGAGCCCCGCGGAACTCTGGGACTGGCTCACTCCCCAGGACATCGCCGAAACCGCCGTGGCGGCCCTGCAAACAGCTCAGCGGAACGCTCAGCGCGAACCCACCGGGGAACCCGACTACGTGATCGACGAGTTCCGCAACAGCTTCGAGACCTATGCCAGCCGAGCCAGCTTCGTTGGCGACTTGGTCGAGGTATTCCGGCTGCACCTCGAAATACTCGCAAACGATAAAGGAATCGAAACTAACGGCGTCTGGAAGATCGGTCCAAAAGAGCAATGAAGTCCAAAAGAGCAATTGAAGAAGTGGACCGACAACTAAATTAATTCACGCACATTGCAAGACCATCGATCCTCGGCTATTGCATTTTCACGGAGCTACCTATGATAGAACCTTGACGCTGAGCGACTTGGACGGCCCGCCCCGTGCACGGCCAAGAACAGACCCTGCGCTTCGGCGCCACGATCTCACGCCCAGGCTCCACCACGACCTGCACACTTGGCGCTGTTCTGGCTCAGGAGTCTGGGCCGCGCTGCAGCCACGCGAAGCGACAGAGGAGCAAACGATGACGCACTGCCCGCCCTACGGTTTGTCGTCGCGCGCCGCATCTCGCGCGGATGCCTCAGGACGCCCGCCGACCGCAGCGCTCAACGACGGGGAGATGCTACAACCGACCACTTAGGAGAGAATAATGCTGGTCTCCGATTACCTCGATTGCCTGCCCAGCACTGTTCTGGCAGTTAGTGGATTAAATTACCAAAATATATCTTCAGAAGCGAAAGACCATAATCACCCCCTGTACTTCTCGCACTCAACATCAAATATAGGTTTAGGGCCCAGCAGGAGATTATTCCAAAGAGCGTCCGCAGGACGTTTTGACGAATCCGACATAGTATTTGGAAGATAAGCATAAAAAGTGGCATACACCGGCCCATCATCACCTGTGTAAATTGGAACATCCGAGTAGCAAGCATAAAACGATGCAGTCGGGTATTGGAAATCGCGTGCGCTGGGCAACCCCACGTCAGAAGGCAACAACTTCGCGTCAGTAACATAAGCCGAAATGTTGGCGTGATCCTTGGCCGAAAATCCAAATGTTTGCCCTGGCATCACGGTGAATGCAATGTATCGATTATCACGCGCAACCACGGCGCCATCGACGGACGCAGTGAGTCCATCACGTTTGGCTCCGCCATCATGCGCCAACGCAACCTTTATCATTGCTCGAGATTTGTTTACGAACGGGCCATAGTCAGTGAAATAGTCGCCATCAGATTGAGAGCCCAACCAGACAGACTCATAGAGTGGGTACAGCTTTAGCTCCGCTGCTCCAGCCAACGCCATACTAGAATCCCCCCGCATATTTCCGCTGTCGACGGAGTCACCAGGCTTGCAGTGCCCAATAACCGCATTCAATGAAATTAATGCGATAAAAATATTTCTCATGCCTTAACCTACGGGTAGTGACAATAAATTTGAGCGATGAGGTTTCCGCTTAGTGCAGCGCGATCAGCGGCACGCTCAAGCACAACCAACCAACTTTCACCCTCATCAATAGCGTACCTATTCACCCCTGATACCGCCGTCCCTCCGACGGAAGGAACATCTTCATTATTTGGAGTAACAATAATCAGCGCATCTGCCGCGGCGCCGCCACTAACTGTGCAGTTTGGTTTTGCGACCCTCATCGCCCCACCGCCCATGTTGAGCGCCAGGGTATTCACAAGTGAAAAATTGGAAAGAAGTGCTGAAGTCCGAACAAATACTCCTAGGCGGCAGATTAGCGATTGCCGATCGTTGACGTCGGTCGCCACCGATCCGTTCGTTGCACATTGATCACCGGCCCTAGATAACTTGAGTGCAACCGTCCAACGTCCATTGACGCAGAGGGCGAGGGATTGATCTATCGTTGCGCCCAACCCCGTACCCCCTGTCGAATTGAACGAGTTTGAGCAGTCAGCCCCCTCTTCAGCAATCGCCGAGAAGTGAATAATGCCGGATGAAATTGCACTCGGAACAACAAGTCCAACGGGCCGGAGTGTCGCCAATGTTCCTACTGGCCCCCGAAAATAGATTTCGCCCGATCTTGACATCATCGCGCTTGGATCGGCTCGCTCGAATAAGCTACCCGAAGCCGTTTGAAGACCAGAAGATGCGTTAAGATGCCCGGTCGTTGATAATCCCTCTGGCCCTATATTGCTATGATTTCCCGCATCATCCTGAAACACCCCAAACCTAGAGCGAACCATTCCATCGCACTCGACACTAATCGTTCCCGTCGCGGCAATATTTAAACAGGGTCCAGATTCAGGCCCAACGTGAATATCGCCTTCGACTGCGGCATCGCGCCCAATCTTGGCACCTCCAGCTACAGTCAAACTACCGTTTGCACTTAAGTTTCCTCTCAGTGAAGGATCCCGCAAATCACCCACCCGAACAAATTGGTTGAACCCACCCGTCTGGGTTCCGAATCGCATGGCAACTACGCCAGGTGGGTTGCCGGTTAGCGGATTGGGTGCGGTCCAGGTGCCGTGAAATCCGGAGATCGTCGCGGGCGCCGTAGCAAGTGACACGCCTCCGTCAGCCCCCGCCTTTGTGAGGATGGGGCCGATGACGACGCCGTCCACTGCCGAAGTTCGGCCAACGTCCAGGACCGGGGCACCGAGGACGACCATGCCCTGGACATCGCAGGCTGCGGGCAAGCAGCCCGCGGGGATGCGGTGGAATGCGATGCGGTACGGGCCGTCGTTCAGCGTGGAACGTGTGGCCGACCATTCGGCGGGGAGGTATCCCATGTCTCGGAGCTGGTTGACCGTGGGGGACCAGGTCAGCTCGCCCGCTTCGGCGATGGGGGTGATGACGATTCCGCCTTTCTCGATGGGCTGCCCCTGCTGGATGGTGTTCAGGTGTTCGTACACCGTCGCCTGTGCGGCGTTGCGCAAGGCTTCGAGTACGGATGCCTCGGCGAGGCCGGATGCGCGTTTCGCTTCGATGTGCCTCGCTTGAAGCGCTGTTGCGGCCGCAAGCCCGGTGACCACCAGGGCGAGCAGCGCAAGGATCAGCGCGTTGCCTCGCTGCGGGCGGGCACCGGGTCGCCGTCGGGACTCGCGCATGGTCATGTGCGTCCGATCACCCACGTGATGTCCGCGGCGGCGTTCGACGAGCAGCCCGTGTTCAGCGCCGCCACGTCGACCGCACGGTTGGCCTCCTTCACCACCGTCGTGCCGATGTGGATCTCCCGGGCGAGGCCCTGGGTGCCGTTGATCACGCTGGAGCAGAGCGCTCGAGGGATGTTCGGGTAGACCAGTTCGGCGGTGCCCGTCCCTGTCCCTCGTTCGCGCATTTCGATGGTGCCACCGAACTTGTTGCGTGCGGCGGTCTCCGAAATCTGCAGTCCCTCCGGAATGACGCGCGAACCCACGGCGATGCCGGTGGTCAGGCCGGAGTAGGAGTACTGCCCGTAGTTCTGCTTGACGTTGCCGATGATGGTGTTCACCTCGGCCACCGTCGCTTGCACGGTCGCTGCTCGATCGGCGTCCTGGTATTGAGTAACACCGATGGCCACGACGATCCCGCCGATCACCATCGACAACAATGTGAACAGGACCGCGTTGCCACGGGATCGGCGACGCAAGGGGGCCGTGCACGGATGTTTGGCTTTCTTCATGGCGCTCTCCTCCTTATGGCTTGCTCTCGTCAAGCCGGTTTGTTGAAACTGAACTGCTCGATCGCCGTGAAGCGTTCTTCGCCTCATGGGCCTGTTTCAGGCTCATCAACGTGGACGGCTCCATCAGTGCCGAGAATCTGCCGGGCACGGTCAGGGTCGACAATCCCATGAACGTACAGACGGACAGGAGCACGCCGACGATGGCGACGTTGGCGATCACTGCGGCGCGCCGGACGCCCTTGAGCACACGTTCGCTCTCACGCGTTCCCAGTTCGATGAGCACTTCGGCGAACGTCGCGGAGGTGCGTTGCAGCGTCGCAGCCCTGGCCAGCATGTAGGGCGAGAGAACCCCGCGGCTGAACGCTTCGATGGTGTTGGTCGGGTTGTCGTCGAGCGACCTGAGCACACGGGTGAGGTGCCATCGCATCCAGTTCGAAGATCCTTGCGCGATGTCCTCGAGCGCTCCCTTGAGGGTGCTGCCGTTGGACAGCAGCATGGCCAAGGCGGAGAACAGCAGGCCGGACTGGAAGTCGCGGTAGAGCCCGTAGACCGGCCACCCTTCGACCCACAGGCGCGCCCTCCCCCTCCAGCGCGGCAGCGACACGAAGGCCAGCCCCAGGAAGCCCACGAGCAGGGTCACCATCGGCAAGCCGAACTGCTCCATCAGGATCGCCATCTGCCGCGCCCAGCCGTTGCTGCCGCTCCAGAGTTCATCCTTGACGCAGTCGGGCGCACTCCGGTCGATCGACAGGATCACGTCCGCCAGGATCTGGATCAGCACATAGCTCAACGGCAGCATCACCAGCGGGAAGAACGCGTAGCTCAGCACCGTGGTCCGCATGGTGCCTTGAGCCTCGACGGCGTCCGCGAGCGACAGCAGCGCGCGGGCCTTGTCGTCGGCGTGGTCGACCCCGACGATCATCATCATGTCGCTCGCGGGCATCACGCCTTCGAACAGGTGCCCGACCCGACCCGCCTGATGGCCACCCTGGAAGCGCGCGAGCATCATTCGAAGCGCCGCGGCGCGCGCCCTCTGCCGCGTCCGGACCGCGTTGGCGATCTCCCCCTCGAAGAATCCCATCATGGATTCGTTGCGACGGAACATGTCCGCCAGGTCGCGGTAGAACTCGGCACGTTGGGGTCGGAACACGAAGATCCAGCACCACTGGATGAAGCGTCTCAAGATCATGCGGACCCGCCCTTCTTCGGTGGCAGTTCGAAGCGGGAAAAGGCGTCGAACTCTTCGCAGTTCCGCACGTCTATCTCGCCTTGCAGTGCCTTCCACAAGGCGTGCTCGAACACCGTCTTGCCCGTCATGTCCGGACTCAGGAAATCACCGTCCGATGCCGCTCGGTAGTGCATCACCGCGGCGTCATCGTCGTTGTCCCTCACCTGTCGCAACCAGGTCCGGTCGGGCCGCAGCATCTCGGCCACGATGGTCTTGCCCTTCGTGCCTCTGCCGTTGCAGTGGACACAACCGCCGGGATGTTCCCAGCGCAGGCGGTGCGTCGGCACGCGGAAGCGCTGCGCGAGCACGTCGACGATCTCCCGGACATCAGCGTCCCTCGACGCCGCGACCGGCGTCGTCTCCGCGCAATGGGGGCAGAGTCGCGGCACGAGGGCCTGGTACACCAGCAGGTTGAGGATGTTCGGGCCGGTGAGCGCCTGGCGAGACAAGCCGATCTGGTCGTTGGTGAGCCTCGGGATGATCGTGCTGATGAGGTGGGCGTGCACCGTTCCCATCGCGAGGTGGCCCGTCTCCGCGATCTGCAACGCGAACAGGGCTGTGAGCCGGTCGCGAATCTCGCCCATCATCACGCCGTCCGGGTCGCCGCGCATCAGCGCACGCATGGCATCCGCATACCGCGACGTGGTGAGTTCATCGTCCGCCAGGTCGCGCAGCACCTCGATCTGGTGCGCCCCCGCGATTTCGTACTCGATCGGGTCTTCCACGGTGTAGATCGACTTTGCCTGCAGGTTCGGCAAGGTTTCGATCAGGCATTTGAGGCTGGTGGACTTCCCCGAACTGGTGACGCCGGCGATGAGGACGATGCCCTTGCCCGACCGCGCGGCCTCGCGCAACAGGCGAAGCTGGCTGCGTGCGTAGCCAGCCTTCTCGAAGGTGATGGCGTTTTCCTCGCCCGAGCGCAGGATCCGGATGACCGCCTTGGGGCCCGCCCTCCCCTTGAAGTTCTGGTAGCGGAGTTGCCCGCTGAGGCCCGGCAGGTTGAGTGCGATCATGCAGGAGACGAACTTGTCTTCGGTGTACTGCGAAACGTTGTTTCCCTGCCGGGTGTTGTTGTAGCCGGCGGCCAGCGCATCGACCGCCTCGCCGCGCGGGTACTTCCCGCCATGTCCGTCGGGCAGGACCTCCAACCGCCCGTCCACCCTCACCCGGACCTGCGCCACGTTGCCGTTGACATCGACGTGGAGGTCCGTCGCATCGGCGCGTGCCGCCAGTTCGATCCAGTGGTTGAACAGCCGAAGCGGCTCGCCCCGTCCTCGCGACTGCGTGCTGAGCCCGACGTTGCGCATGACGATGCGCATCACTTCCGGTGTGGCGACCAGTTCCTGCACGATCTGGTAGCCCTTGGCCCGCAGGTCACCCTTCAGGGCGCGCACCTGCCACTGCAACTGCTGCAACTGGGCCTCCGGCATGGCCGCGCAGATGACATGGACGCGCTTGCCCCCGATGTCGGTCGCGATCAAGCGCTCCTGCTGGTCAGGGGGCAGGCGGTACACCGGATCGTCGCCCCCCGTCAGCAGCCGCTGGTAGGGAGGCACGTCCGCGTACTTGTCGATGACCTCCGCCACCCGCAGAGGCTCGGTGGCCACGAATTCGGATCGGCGCTGCTGCTGTGCCTCCGGACTGCTGCGCTCCAGCTCCCCGGGCCGTGTGCCGAGCTCAGGCCCGGTTCGATCGAACCATTTCATCTCACGACCCCGACGTGGACTGCAGGAAGGTGCGTGTCGCCGGCTTGGCACCCTTCTGACGCGGTTCCGTGGCCAACACCACCTGATGGGCATCGACGCGCGAGACCACCCATCGGGTGCCGGGAACACGTTGCCCCTGGGACAGGAGGAACGGTGTGCCGTCGACCAACACCTCGGTGAGCACGGTCGTGGACGAGATGATGACGCCCGTCACGGCGATGTCGGGCCCCTCGGGCTCCGGCGGCTTCACCGCAGGGGGAGGCAGAGGCGGGAGCGCAGGGGCTGGCGAAGATTCCTTCCCTGGTGGCGCCGGAGGAAGTCCCGGGAGTTCCACGGGCGGACGGGTCCCACTGCGCGCGATGGCCGACTCGATGACCGCCCGTTGCGCGCGGCTGTAGTCGCCGATGCTTTGCGCCTGGGCCTGCATGGGTGCGACGAGGGCGATGAACCCCGACACCACCGCGAACGGAACGAGATCAGCGCAGCGAAACATAGTAGACCCCCGTGGCTTTGAATTTCAGACGCGACACGACGTCGCCGTCACCGATGTCCGCGCGGACGGATTCCCAGCTGATCCAGTCCGGCGCCGTGCGCAAGGCTTCGAGGACGAACGGCCCCGGCACGTCGCTCAGCGTGATGGCCCCGCTCATCAGGGCCTTTGGATGCTCGAACTGCGCGGGAACGGCCTCCACCCTTGGCCACAATCGAGGTGCCTTGATCTCGATCGACAGGTCCGCGGTGCGCCAGACCTGGAACAGCGAGCCCGTCGTGCGGATGGCCTCCGTGAATGTGGGAAGGCGCTCGCCCGCGTTGCCCAGCGGCTGCCGCTCGATGCGCCAGGGCGTCGACGTGTGAGCGACATCGAGTGCCGGCACCGCACCCGCCTCGGCACCCTGCAGTCCGAGCGTCTCGTGCGGAACGGCCGCCTTGAGTTCGTCGTACGTGCCACCCATGCGCGCCCACACCGTTTCGCAACGCAGGGACACGGCATTGCACTCCGTCGACTTCATGCGCCACCCCGGCACCATGGCGGGCCGGTCGAACATCCCGTCGACCACGTCCAGCCAGGCCTGGCGGTCGAACACCATGTCCTTCGACCGCGCCGCCAGCGCCGCGAGGTACTTCGGCACCGGATCGTTCTCCGCGACGAGCCGGGCCTGCTCTCTTGCGGCCTCAGCACGCCGGGCTTCACGCACCGACAACCAGGTGGCCAGCCCCGCCCCGACCATCACCAGCACCATCAGGAGCGGCCAGGGGTTCAGCGGGATCGGTGCCATGCGGGAGGCCTTGCTCGCGCCGCGGGCCAGCCACTCGAAGTCCACCGGCTGGCAGTTCGGATAGAGCGAAGGCGTGTCGGACCAGATCGGGCGATCCTCCGAACCCAGCGCGTTGCGGGCCTCCATCTCCGTGGTGAGCGAGTCGACGACCGGCACGCCGTCTTCCAGCACGACGACATAGACACGTTCGTCCTTCCGCTGCCCGTCGGCCGGCACGGTCAGGAGCAGCGCGCCATTGGGCGCCTCGGCGCCGACCTGCGTGGCGAAACAATGTGCCGCGGCCTGTGCCCCCTTGGCGAGCCGGATCGACTCTTCGGAGGCTCGGGGCTGGAACAAGCCGTAGACCACCGTCCGGTGGGTGGACAGGAGAGCGTAGTGCGTGGCGTCGGTGGTGAGGTTGCGAGCCTCGTGGAGCCGGCGCATGGTGTGTTTTCCGCCGGCCGGCGGTCGCCAGCTCAGGCCGCCCAGCAGCGGGCCCGCGCTGGTGTTCGCGAGGATGCGTTCGATGGTCATGCTCGCTGCCTCACAGGATGGTGGGGCGAACGAAGATCACGAAGTCCTCCCGCTGCCGTCCCAGCTTGCGGCTGCCGCCCGCCGCAAGTGGCGCGTCTTCGGTCAGCCGTCGGGTGTCGTCGTTGGTCACGATGCGGCTGAGCCCGGTGATGACCAGCAACTGCCCTGCCTTCAAGGCCACCGTCGACTGGTCGATCAGGTTGCTGATCTCGGGGGTCTGGACCGTCTGCTGCGTGGGGCCGGTGCCGCTCGTGAAGTTGGCGATCTGCACCAGGGACGACAGGCCGACACCGAACTTCAGCACCACGGTGTGGTTGTCCATGATGTACGGCTGGGCCAGGTAGCGGTCGCCCGTCGTCACGGTGGCCGTCTTCAGGCCCGGCGCGCCGGCGCCCAGTGTCGATGCGGCACCGGGAACGGTTTCGCTGACATAGGCCTTGCTGCCCAGCGACGCCTTCCGTGCCCACTGGCGGTTCAACGTGAGCAGGCTCACGGGCCGGTGCTGCGTGGAGTTGCCGTACTGGTTGAGCATCTGCAGCACCGCCGTGCTGCCGCCCGCGATGCGCGACAGGTCGTTGCTGGACGGGGGACTGCCCAGCACCGTGAAGTTGACCGCGCCCGCGGCCTCGCTCGCCAGCGTGGTGGGAGACACGACGCCCATGCGCAGGGCCTTCGCCACCGACTGGATCAGAAGGCCCCATTCGATGCCCCGCTCGTCGTTCTCTTCCCGCCGCACCGAGTAGATGTCGAACTGGATCTGGGCCTGCCGCAGCATCGACTCGTTCTCGGCACGGACGAAGTCCCGCACCTTCGTCATCGCCTCCTTCGTGGTCGTGACGGCGATGCGGCCCGAACCATCGGCACGCACCACGGAGGACCCGGGAACGGAGGCGACGATCTGGTTCACCGTCGCGATCAGGGTGGGCACCGTGGCGGCCCGCCCCTTCTCGGAGACGTCGGCGCTGCCGTTGCTGGTGCTCATGCCACCCGAGCTGCCCATGCCACCGCTGTTGCCCGTGCTGCCCTGGTCGCTGGCGGTCAGGCCCATCGCGTACTGGGTTTCGCCGTCGAGCGTGGCGATCTCGAAGAACTCCGTGCGGAAGCGTTCGATGACGACGACCCCGTCGCGGTATTCCCACGAGAGGTTGGTGAGGTCGGTCACGTGATTCAGGAATCCCTCGAGCGATCCGCTCCACCGCATGGCGACGGCGTGCAGCTCCGGGGCGCGCGACAGCGATGCCGATGGCGTGCGTGACGACGCGCCGGCGTTCGACAGCGCGGGCTGGGCGGGTGTTCCTGCGAACTGGCTTGCCGCCGTCGAACTGACGGACCGACTTCCCCCCGATGCATCGCCGAACACATCGGGCTTGACGCGCACCGGCACGCCGGTCACCGCGGTGATGCGTTCGGCCACCGTGCGAAGGCCCACCTTGCCGCCGGTGCCCAGGTCGTTGAAGCTGAGCCGGACCGGCTCCTGGAACACGGACGGCAGCTTCTCGTTCGACCCCATCGGCACGCTCACGGAGGCCACCCACGGCCGGTTCGAGCGGCGCAGCACCACGTGCGAGGCCTGTTCGCGTGCCCGACGGTCCGCGTCGATGGACCCACCCTGGACGTCCCCAGGTGCATCCGTGGAAATGGAGGGCCCCCCCAGTACCGGCGCCACGTTGCGGGCGCGATCCGCGTGGTCGTCAGCCACCCTTTCGGAAAGGCTCGGAATGGCACACCCGGCGAGCAGCAACAGGCCTCCGCCCAGCATCAGAAGTTTCATCGGTTGGATCTCGTTCTTGTGGTTCATGGGGCGGACGCCGGCGAGCACTCACGGCTCTGTTCGCCCTGCCGGGTGATGCGCACGAGCGGAGGTGTGTTGGCGTAGACGCAGGCCTCGAGCGGGTAGTCGGAGTAGCGGATGCCGGGCGACCTCAGCACGTGCTGCAACGCCCCCTCGAAGGTGCCGACGTAGAGGTCGGGCGCGCCGATCAGGAAGTTGCGCGAGGCGTCCCACTTCAGCTTGTGGCCTCCCGCGGCGGCCCAACGCTCGAGTGTCTTGGCCAGCGTCACGTCGGATGCCCTCACCTCCCATCGCTGCTCGGCAGGTGCCGGGGACGATGCCGATCCGAACGGCGCGACCGGAAGCTGCTCCGGTGGGTTCTGTGCCTGTGCTCCCAGGCAGGTTGCCGCGAGGAACAGCGTCCCCCAGCGTTTCGTCTCACTTCTTTTCATCAGTCTCCCTCCATGAATTCGATGTGTCGGTCTGCGCCGCGTGCGGGTTCACCGTGGCGGCTCGTGCTTGATGCGCACCACCTGGCCGCCGTCGGTTTCCATGCGCAGCGGATAGCCGGACGCACGCAGTCCCGTGACGATCCGATCGACCGCGTCGGGGAACCTGCGCGCGTCCAGCGTCAGATCGCCGACCACGGGCGCTTCGATCGGGGCCTCCCACTCCAGCCGATATCCGGAGTCCTGCGCCCACCGCCGCAGGCTGGTGGAGACGGTGCCGTCGGACAGCAGGATGTCGAAGTTGCCGCGCACGGGGCGCCCCATGGAGGCGACGTCGCGGCTCGGCGGAGCGCCCGTGGCGGGCGTCTGGCGCACCGGTTCGACGGTGCGACGCCAGACGATCTGAAGCATGTCGGGAGGCGAACGATCGGACGCCGCTGCGGACTCGATCCGTGCCGGGGCAACGCCCGCTCGCACGAGCGCCTGCAGCGCGCGGCGGAAACGCGCGTCGGCCAGTGCCCGCGGTCGCTTGCCACCCTCCCGGTGCACTTCGACCCGCACGTCCGGCCCCATGCGGACCGACACCTTCGCGATGTGGTCGGCATCGGCGTCCGGGAGCAGACTGGTGCCCGGCGCGAACACGACGCTGTGCACCACCTGCTGCTCGGGTTCGACCCATTCGATGACGTCGCCGCGAACGGGCGTGGCATAGCTGCTGAGCGTGCGATCGTCGGCCCCGAGCTTCAAGGGCCCGGACGGTGCCGGCCCCTGCTGAGGCGGCGACTGCGAGACCTTGCCAGCGTGTTCGACGCGGGCCTGCCGTCCGGCCACCCGCAGCGTGTATTCGCGGGAACGCCCCGCGACGACGTGGTACGGGCCCTCCTGCACCGGCACGACACGCTCGCCGGCTGGCCCGGCAAGGATCAGCGGTACGGCTCGCCCCGGGACGAACTGGAAATACGTTCGCTCGGTGTCGGCGAACACCTGCACCGGACGCGCCGACGTGTGGCCCGAGATGCGGTAGTCGAAATCGTAGGCATCGCCCGCGGCGAAGGCCCCGGAACCGCTGACACAGGTCATCAGGCCGACAGCCATGCATCGGAACGCGGCACGCAGTCCCCAAGGTTTCATCGCCGATTCCTTTCGAAGGCGGTGTCGAACGCCATGTCGCGGACCACTTCCACGTTGATGCGCGAGCCTTCCTCGACGGTCACCGTGGGCGGGATGGACTTGTGCCGCTCGAGCTCGGCGCGGGCGGTGTCGATGAACACCTGCCCGGTGGCCGACACCCCGCCCTGCCCCGACGTGCCGCCGTTCGGCAGCGCCGCGACGCGGGTCACCTGGTCGGCGAGCACGCCGAGGAGCAGTGCCGCCCCGAAGCTGCGGAAGAAGTGGCGGTCGACGTCGCCATCGATGCCGGCCTGACCCGCCGCGTCGGCGCCGGTGGCGCCGGGCAGGTCGAACGTGGCGCCATCCGGCATCCGCAGCCGCGTGAACGCGAACTGCAGTCGGCTCTGGCCGTGGCGGACATCGTTGTTGTAGGCGCCGGACAGCAGTGCGCCCTTCGGCAGCAGCAGGTGCCGGCTGGTGCGGGAGTCGTAGACGTCCATGGCCACGCGGGCCGTGACCACGCCGGGCAAGTCGCTGTTGATGCGGCGTGTGAGCACGCAGGGGATCACCGTGCCCTGGTCGAGCGTCAACGGGTCCGGCGGCGGCTTCGCATGGAGCACCGCGGTGCTCTGCGGAGCCGCCTGCTCCCGCGCCCACTGGCGCTCCCCATCGGACCGGCTGGGTGCCTGGGCGGGTGCACCCATTCCCTTGATGGCGTCGGCCAACGGTGCGATCGCGTCGGCGGCCGGCCCCCCGCCGCCCAGGCGCCGCACCAGTCCGGCCGGCATCTGCTCGAGCGGGGACTCGCCCTTTTGTCCCGGAGATGTTCCACCTTCGTCGAAGACCGTCGCGGCGGCCGATCGGGCGGCCCGCTCACGTTCCACCGCCGCCGCATCGACCGGCGACGGTGGCAGCCCTGCCCGTTGCGGGGTCGAATCGAATGTCGGCAAGGCGGCGTGAGGCGAAGGCTGCGGCACGGGCGCATTCGCGGATGGAGCGCCCAACCGCTCGTCGGACGGGCGAGCCGGTGGGGCCGCGCCGTCGACAACCCGCACCACACGCGCCGCCGCGGCACTGCTGGCCGCCTCGTCGACCCACTGCACACTGCCCTTCTGCTGCGCGAGCATCAGCTCCGGCTTCTTCAGCTCGGCCCGGGCCTTCTGGTCACCGGTCATCAGCGGCGCATCCGGTGAGGTGATCAGGAAGACGCCCATCGCCACCGCACTGACCACCAGGAACAAGCCGGCCAGCAGCTTGCGCGGCACGCCGCCAGGCGTGGTGTAGCCCTCGGGAGAGATCAGGAGGTCGGCCATCAGGGTGCCCCCCGCCGACCGAAACCGAGGCGCGAGAACAGCCCCGGTTTCGACGAATGCCGCAGCACCTCCACCTTCGTCTTCCCGAGCTTCAGCACGAACTTCTCCATCGTGCGCGGGACGACGAGGTATGGCGGCGTGACGCTGTAGTTGACGAGTGCGGTGTCCCCGCTGTCGGGCGTCAGCATGAACAGCGCGGGCAGTTCCTGGAGATCGTCCGGCAGGCGGATGAAGGTGTGCGTGCCGTCGTCGAACACCTGCGCAGGCCGGAATGGAGCCTCGCCGTCGATGTCGTACTTGAAGTACAGCTTGTCGACCGCTACCCCGTTGAGCGGCGGCTCGGTGCGGCTCGTCCCCGGCCATCGTGCGGGGCCGGCATCGTCATCCTGCGCGGCCTGGGTCTGGTCGAGCAGCGCGGCGTTGGCATACGTCCACGCGACCCGCGTGTACCACTTGCGGCCTTCGGCCGTGCTCTGCAGTTCGATGTGGTAGGCCCGGCGCGTGGTCACCACGAGGAGATTCGTGGCGACGTTGTCCCACTTCGGCTTCACCTCCACGAAGGCCTTGCTCGAGGGCACGTTGACGGCGAAGCTGGAGGCATCTCCGGCGGACACGTAGGTCACCCGTTCGTCAGGCGCGAGCTTGAGCTGCGTGGTGTTCCTCGGGCGGACCAGCACCTTGTAGATGCGGTCGTCGTCGAAATCGAACGTGACCATGCGCGCTTCGCCGGTGACCGGCGTGGGCACGAGCGGCGATTGGGCCTGCACCGGTGCGACCCAGTTCAGCGACAGCAGCAGGCCAACCACCGCGAAGACGGACGTGCTCAGCTTGCTCATGAGAGGTCCGCCACCCGCTCGAAGTGCGTGATGTTGAGGCCGGCGGGGTTCGCGAGAACCTCGTCCTCGGTGTCGGGCGTGGACAGCACGTAGTGCACGGTGAAACGCCACTTGCGCGTGAGCGGTTCGCCGGCGCCCGAACGCTCGAGCGTGGTGACGAACACGAAGGCGATGCCGTCCTGCGACACGTCGACCCCGCTCGTGCGGGCCGTGCGGACGAGCGACGGCGTGGCCAGCAGGCGCTTGAACGGCGCTTCGGTGTCGACGAACTCCTTGTGCTGCGAGACGGCCTTGCCGCGCAGCGGCCGGATGGACAGGCGGAGGTTCTCGCGCGTGAGGTAGGGGTCGAGGACCATGAGGCGTTCGACCCAGCGCGCGAGCTCGGACTTCAGCACCGCCGGCCCCGGCTTGTACGCCGCGGCCTCGACGACCTTCACGACCGTGCCGTCGGCCGAGTGTTCGACCGCATACGGCACGACCTGCTTGAGCGGCAGCATGCGCACGATGGCCAGGCCTTGTGCGGCCACGACCACGGCGAGCACGACCGAGACGACGAACCAGCGCGCGGCATGCACCTGGGGATCGCCGAAGAGTTCGGCGAAGAGCCGCACGTTGGCGAGGGCCACCGGCGGGGTGTTGCGCAACGGGCGGTGCGACGACTTGTCGCCGCGGGTCTTGCGCGAGGACGCCTTCGCATCGCGCAACCGCGACGGCAGCAAGGGAAGGGTTCGGTGTGTGGTGTCCACGTGGCGGGCATCCGGAAATCGGGTGCACCGATTCTGGAATGGCGCCGCGCGCGACACCCCCCTACAACACCATGGAAACAGCCTCGGTTCGAGGGTGAACCTGCAAGCTCTGACAGCCTGAAAGTTAGGGGGACAGCAGCAAACAGTGGCCGAAACGGCCGCCGCGGCGATTCATCAGCCGCTCACCGACCCATGCTGGAACCGCGCCGGCAGGTCTTCCAGGCGCGCCATCATCGGCAGGTCCGCCACGTTGAACGCCGCATCGAACGCAGGTGCTCCGAGCACCTTCGTGCCACACCGCAGGTAGCCCTTGATGAGCGGCGGCACGGCGACCCGTGCATCCGCAGAAGACGCCGGATGCAGTGGCAATGGATGATGCGGAACCGCCGTCCACGGTGCGGCCGCCAGGTGCGTGCGCCGCAGCCGATGCCACAACGCACTGGCCTCCGCGCCGTCCCCACCACGGTCGAGTGCGATGCTCGCGCAGCCGATCATCGTGTCGAGCCCGTGGGACACCATGAAGCGGCTGAGGGCCGTCCACAGCAGCAGGATCACGCCGCCGCGGCGCCAGTCGGGGTGGACGCACGAGCGGCCCAGCTCGACGGCGCGGGGCCGCAGCGCGGCCAGCGACGACAGGTCGAACTCGGTGTCGGTGTAGCCGCCGCCCGCGCGCCTCGCGCCCGACGGGGTGAGCAGGCGGTACGTGCCCACCACCGGCCCGGTGTCGTCACCGGAGGCGACGGCGCGCACCAGCAAGTGTTCGCAGAACGGGTCGAAGCGGTCGGCGTCAACGCCCGCGGGCGTGCCGTGCGGCACCGTGAGCCGCGCGCCCATCTCGCCCACGAACACGCGGTGGCGCAGGCGCTGGGCCTCGCGCACGTCGGCTTCGCTTTCGGCCCAGCGCACTTCGAGGCGGAGGTCGGGGGCCACAACGGCTTCGGCCGGACGCGACGGGGAGTCGTCGTCCAGCCGAAGGGTGGTGGAGGTGTCGGGTGTGTGTTGGAGTTGGTACATCGGTCTCGTGCTGGTGCCGGGTCACAAGGCCGGCGGACGATCGGCCGTGACGGGGGCCACGGCGTTCCCACATGCGCTGGTGAGCCGGCGCCCCACACGGGCCGTCACCGGATGGACCGCGCCCGGCGGGCGTCCAGGGGCACGTCGACCAGCGGGGCCGGTGCGGTCTCGGGCGCATCGGCCAGGTAGCCGCGGGCCAGGTCGAGCAGGAGGGAGCTGATCCATGCGGATTCGATGCCGGTGGCGTACATGCGGTACTCACCCGTGGAACGGCGGCTGACCTTGACGACCCCGCCGCTGAGGCCGAACAGGTTGGCCAGTTCCTCGGAGTGTTCTTCCTGGATGACGAAGTCTTCGTCGTCGTAGCCCCAGGCCCGGAGCAGGCCGTTGAGCACCTGCACCCGGCTCTTCGGAACCGCGAGAGAAGGACGAGGGGCAGAGACGGGGGCAGCGAGGGGGGTCATGGCGGTACTCCGATCAGCACTGGACAACATGGCTGCATTGTTCGCCGTGACCCGGGGGATGAACATCCCTCGCAGGGACCCGCTCTTTTGGGGGAATTCTGGTGAATATTCCCCTGGCGGCAATCCCCAACTTCGTTCTACCCCCCTCCTCTCACCCCCGCCGCAGGCCGATGACCTGCAGTTCAGCGAAGGCGACCACGGTCACCACCTGCACGAGCAGGAAGGCCTGCCCCAGCCCGGTGGGCGCGAACCACGGACCGAAGGCCACGGCCAGGCAGTCGACCGCCCACACGAGGTTGATGAGCACGGCGGCCCACACCCCCGCGCGGGGGATGACCGGGCGGCGCGCGAGCCACACCACGAACGCGGCGTAGACGAACAGGCTGAGCCCGGCCGGAACCAGCACGCCGGCCGGCAGGCCCAGCAGGCCCTGCAGCGGGGTGCCGCCGACGGCCATCAGGGCGCCGCACGCGGCGCTGATGGCGGCGTCGGCGAACAGCACCTTGCGCAGGAACGACAGCGAAGCGAAGGACGAGGACACGTGGGACATGGTGATCTCCTGAGCGCCGCCACGGGCCCGGCCCCCTTGGCCGCGCCGCCGTGTCCGGCTTGGGATGCAGTTTCGAAAACGGGAGGCTTCCGGTCCATGACGTGGGAGGTCATGGGCCGCCCCGCCCCGCTGCGTTATCGTTTTGCCACGATGAACACATCACCCCACCCCACCCCGGCCGCGGCGGCCAAACCCGTCGGCGACCTGATCCGCGAGTGGCGCCAGCACCGCCGGCTGAGCCAGCTCGACCTCGCGATGCAGGCCGACATCTCCACCCGGCACCTGAGCTACGTCGAGACCGGGCGCGCGGCGCCGAGCCGGGCGATGGTGATGCACCTGGCAGAGCGCCTCTCGGTGCCGCTGCGCGAGCGCAACGTGCTGCTGGCCGCGGCGGGCTTCGCGCCGCTGTACCGCGAACGGCCCCTCGCCGACCCCGCGCTGGACGCGGCCCGCGCGGTGGTGGAGCAGGTGCTGAAGGCCCACGAGCCCTGGCCCGCGCTGGCGGTGGACCGGCACTGGACGCTGCTGGCGAGCAACGCCACGGTGCCCCTGTTCCTGCAGGACGTGGACGCCGCGCTGCTGCAGGGGCCGGTCAACGTGCTTCGCCTGAGCCTGCACCCAGGGGGCGTGGCACGGCGCATCGCGAACCTCGTGAGCTGGCGGGCGCACATCTTCCATCGCCTGGAACAGCAGATCGAGGCCACCTCCGACCCCGTGCTGGCCACCCTGCTCCAGGAGCTGCGCGGCTATCCAGCCCCGGAGTCCGACGCCCCCGATGCGGGCGGTGCCGCGCTGGAGCCGAACGCGATCGCCGTGCCGCTGAAACTGCGGACACCCGCCGGCGTGCTCTCGTTCATCAGCACGACCACCGTCTTCGGCACACCGGTCGACATCACCCTCTCCGAGCTGGCGCTCGAGACGTTCTTCCCTGCAGATCGCGTCACGGCCGAGACACTGCGTGGCATGACCACCTGAGTAGACTGCGAGGAAAACAGGGGTTCACCCAGGGACAAGGAGAAGCCGATGACTGCCACCCCCGCCCACCGGATCTGCCCGTTCTGCGAGGCCTGCTGCGGCCTCGAGGTGCGCCTCGACGACCAGAGGCGTGTCGCCTCGGTCCGCGGCCACGATGCCGACGTCTTCAGCGCCGGATTCATGTGCCCGAAGGGCGTGGCCCTGAAGGACCTGCAGGACGACCCCGACCGGCTCCGCACGCCGCTGATCAAGCGCAACGGCGTGTTCGAACCCGCCTCCTGGGACGAGGCGTTCGACGAGATCGAACGCCGCCTCGTGCCGTTGCGCGAGAAGCACGGCCCGCACGCCGTGGCCGTCACCGCGGGCAATCCGTCGTCGCACAAGATGGGGCTGATGCTCTACTACGGCCGGCTCTTCAAGGCGATGGGCACGCGCAACGCCTACTCGGCCTCCACGCTCGACCAGATGCCCAAGCAGCTGTCGAGCGGTCTGATGTTCGGCCACTGGCTGTCCATCGCGATCCCGGACATCGAACGCACCGACTGGCTGCTGGTGCTCGGCGCCAACCCGGTCGCCAGCAACGGCAGCCTGTGGACCGTGCCCGACTTCCGCGGCAAGGCCCGCGCCCTGAAGGCGCGCGGCGGCAAGCTGGTGGTGGTGGACCCGCGCCGCACCGAAACCGCCGAGCTGGCCGACCGCCACCTGACCATCCGCCCCGGCGGCGACGTGTACCTGCTGCTGGGCATGGTGGCCACGCTGTTCGAGGAGAACCTCGTGGACCTCGGCGCGGCCGGCCCCCACGTCACCGGCGTGGACGAGGTGCGCGCCGCCGTGGCGCCGTTCCCGGCCGAAGCGGTCGCCACACGCTGCGGCATCGAGGCCGCGGAGATCCGCCGATTGGCACGTGAACTCGCGGCCGCGCCGCGGGGCATTGTCTACGGCCGCATGGGCACCTGCGCCCAGCCGTTCGGCACGTTGTGCAGCTGGCTGATCGACGTGCTCAACACCCTCACCGGCAACCTCGACCAGCCCGGCGGCGTGATGTTCCCGCGGGCCCCCGCGTTCCAGGCCAACAGCGAAGGCAAGCCCGGCAGCGGCCGCGGCATCGTCACGGGACGGCACCACGCGCGCGTCAGCGGCGCGCCCGAGGTGTTCGGTGAACTGCCCATGGTGTGCCTCGCCGAGGAGATCGAAACCCCGGGCGACGGCCAGGTGCGCGCGTTGATCACCATCGCCAGCAACCCGGTGCTGTCGGCCCCGAACGGGCCGCGCCTGTCCCGGGCGATGGAGGGCCTCGAGTTCATGGTGAGCCTCGACATCTACCTGAACGAGACCTCGCGCCACGCCGACGTGATCCTGCCGGGCCTGGCCCCGCTGGAGGAGGCGCACTACGACGTCGCGTTCCACCAGCTCGCCTACCGCAACGCCGCGCGCTACAGCGCGGCGGTGCTGCCCGCGCCCGCAGGCCACGTGCCCGAGTGGCAGGTGCTGCTGAAGCTGATCGCCATCGCGAAGGGCCTGGGCGCACGCGCCGACGTCGTGGCACTCGACACCGACATGATGCGGGCCGATCTGGCGAAATCGGTGGGCGACAAGGCGGACGAACTGCTGGCCGCCCTGGCGCCCCTCGTGGGACCCGAGCGGCACCTGGAACTCGCGCTGCGCACGGGTCCCTACGGCGACGGCTTCGGCGCGAAGCCGGACGGTCTGACCCTCGCGAAGCTGAAGGCCGCCCCGAGCGGCATCGACTTCGGCCCGCTGCAGCCGCGGCTGCCGGGCCTGCTGCGCACGCCGTCGGGCAAGGTCGAACTGGCCCCGCCGATGCTGCTGGCGGACTTGCCCCGTGCGCAGGCCGACCTGCGGCAGGCCGCACCGGAGTTCGTGATCGTGGGCCGCCGCCAAGTGCGCTCGAACAACAGCTGGATGCACAACCTGCCCACGCTCGCGAAGGGCCCGTTCCGCTGCACCGCCCTCGTCCACCCGTCCGATGCGACCCGCCTGGGCCTGGTGGACGGCGGCCGGGCGCGCATCGCGCGCGGCGACGCCACGTCCATCGACGCCGAGGTGGCGGTGAGCGACGAGGTGATGCCCGGCGTCATCAGCCTGCCCCACGGCTGGGGCCACGGCCTGCCGGGGGTGAAGCTCTTGGTGGCGGGCGAGCGGCCGGGCGTGAGCCTCAACGACGTGCTGGACGAGACGCTGCGCGACCCGTTGTCCGGCAACGCCGTGCTGGGCGGCGTCGCCGTGCGGGTGGCCGCGCTCTAGCGTTTCGCAGGCGCTGCAGGGTTGCCCGCCCAGCGGGTGTCCTGCGGCAACGACTCGCCCTTCATCACGAGGGTCATGGGCCCGAGCTGCACGTTGTCGGCCACGGACGCGCTGTAGAGCACCGTGGTGCGCGGCCCGATGTTCACCTGCCGGCCGATGCGCACCTCGTCGATCTTCATCACGCGGTCCTCGAACAGGTGGGTCTGCGGGCACGTGAGCGCGTTCAGCTCGGTGTGGTCGCCGATGCGCACGCAGTCGAACTCGGTGATGTCGGTGGTGTCGAGGTAGACGCCCTTGCCGATGCGGCAGCCCAGCAGGTTCAGCGCCCACGGCAGCCACGGCGTGCCGCGCAGGTAGCGCATGAAGTTGGGCACGGCGATGCCTTCGTACAGGTTCGTGGTGGCTTCCGACAGCCACACGAACGGGGTCCACATGGGCACCGCGCGCTGCTTGTAGCGGCCGATCAGCAGCCACTTGAACACCGCGACGAACACGTACGTGGCCAGGCCGAACCACAGCCCGTAGATCGTCAGGTCCCACGCCACTTCGTCCCAGCGGCCCGCGCCCGCGGTGGGCATCACGGCCAGCACGATGGCGTAGCCGGCGGAGATCACGATGGCGTGCGGCGCGCCGATGCGGAACGCCTCGATCAGCCCGCGCGCCAGGCGCCGCCACGGCGACGGCCGGAACGTGAGCGACTCGGGGAAACCGGCCACGGTCTCGCGCGCCGGCAGGTGCATGGCGGGGGAACCCAGCCACGTGTCGCCGCTTTTCATGCGGCCGGCCTCGGGCGCGCGCGACAGCACCCCCACCAGCACGTTCTCGGGGAGTGTGGTGCCGTCGGGGATGTAGGCGCCGTTGCCCACGAAGCTGCGGCGGGACACCACGGTGGGCTGCATCGTCATCCAGCCGCCGTCGATCTCCTCGTCGCCCAGCAGCACGGCGTCGGCGATGAAGGTCTCGTCGCCCAGGGTCAGCATGTCCGGCACCACGCCCAGGGCGGTGGAGATCTCGGCGTCGCGGCCCACCTTCGCGCCGAGCAGCCGGTACCAGGCCGGCGCGTACACCGTGGCGTAGAGACCGTGCAGCGTCTGCAGGCTGGACTCCTGGATCTGGTTCACGAGCCACTTGCCGCAGTAGACGTTGCTGTGCACCGGCCAGCTGCCGGTGCGCAGCCGCGGCAGCACGGACCAGCGGATGCCGGCCGACAGCAGCGCCGTCAGCACGATCATCACGGCGCTCGCCGGCAGCGCGAGCACGAAGTACTTGAGCAGCGGCAGCCCCTGGAACATCGCCGAGAGGTTCGGGAACACCTCGCTGTCGTCGAGCCAGTCGATCACCATGAAGGTGGGGAACACGGGCATGAAGAACAGCGTGGCGATCAGCAGCGCGCCGAACACGAAGAAGGCCGCCTCGCCGCGCAGGCGGGCCGCCGACACCGGCGGGCGCGGTTTGAGCGAGCGGCGGTCGAACGCACCCGCATCGCGTGCGGGCGAGCCGGTCCAGAGGCGGTCGGCCGGCACGGCCTGGCCGCTGCGCAGCGCCGACTGCGCGTCGAGGTGGGCCCAGTCGCCCAGGCGGGTGTCACCCTCCAGCACGGCGTACGAGCCCACGTGGGTGTCGTGGCCGAGGTCGATGGCGCCGAGGACGAACCGGCCCTCGTGCACGCGCGCGTTCTCGAAGTTGACGGCGTTGCCCACGCTCACCCGGTCGCCCACGGTCAGCAGGTCGGGCGAGCGCAGCGTGATGGAGCCGATGGTGGCGTCGGCTCCCACGCGGGCGCCCAGGGCCCGCAGCCACCACGCGTGCAGCGAGGAACCGTGGATCAGGTACGTGGGCGCGGCCTCGACGAGCCGGTCGGTGACCCACCAGCGGTAGTAGACGAAGCCCCACATCGGGTACGTGCCCGCGGCCAGCCGGCCGGCGATGAGCCACTTGCCCGCGATGGCGATCGCGAACTCGAGCACCGTCGCGAACAGGAACACGAGGATGGACATGGCCACCGCGAACGGCACCGAGTCGCCCGGGCTGCCCGTGTGGAAGTGGTACGTGAAGAACGGCGCGAGCCACTGGCCCATGCGGATCGTCAGCAGCGGCGGCACCGCCAGCGCCTGGAAGAAGCCGCAGCGCCAGCGGCGCCATGCGGAGGGCGGTGTCCAGGCCGGCACGTCGTCCGCCGGTTCCTGCGCGGACGCCTCCAGCGCGCTGGCGATGGCGCCCAGCGTGCGGTGCGTGTAGATGTCGCGCACGGTGGCGTGGGCGAAGCGGGGATTCGCGCGCAGCGCGGACGCGAGCCGCGCGGCGAACAGCGAGTGGCCGCCCAGGTCCGAGAAGAAGTCGGCCTCGCGGCGGATGGGCTGGCCCGGGAACAGCGTCTCGAGCGCGGCGAACATCACCTCCTCGGCCGTAGTTTCGGCCACGTCGGAACCTTCGGCCCGGGCCGCCACCGTCAGCGCCCTCGCCTTCAGCGCGTTGCGGTCGATCTTGCCGGACGTGAGCCGGGGCATCTCGTCGAGCCATTCGTACCGCGTGGGCACCATGTACGGCGGCAAACTGGCCGACAGCGCCGCGCGCAGGTCCGCGTCGGACGGCGCACCCGCGACTTCCGCCACGAGGTAGGCCACGAGCTGGTCCACGCCGCCGTCCTTGCGCAGCAGCACGGCCGTGGTGCCCACGCCCGGCAGCGCGGCCAGCGCCGCCTCGATCTCGCCGAGTTCGACGCGGAAGCCGCGGATCTTCACCTGGTCGTCGGCGCGGCCCAGGCACTGCACCTGGCCGTGCTCGTCGATGCGGGCGAGGTCGCCGGTGCGGTACAGGCGCCCGTCCTGCGGGGCCGTGGCCCACGGGTTCTCGAGGAACTTCTGGGCGGTGAGGTCCGGGCGGCCGAGGTAGCCGGCCGCGACACCGGGCCCGAAGATGCACAGTTCGCCAGTCTCGCCGGGCGGCAGCAGGCGCAGGCCCGCCTCCACGTCGGTGGCGATCACCAGCAGACCGTAGTTGGGCAGTGGCGTGCCGATGGTGACCGGCTCGCCGGCACGCAGTTCGGCGAGGCTCGCCGACACGGTCGCCTCGGTCGGGCCATAGGTGTTGAAGACCTGCCGGCCGCCCACCGCCCAGCGGGCCACGAGCGACTCGGGGCACATCTCCCCGCCGAGGTTGATGAGGCGCAGGTTGGGCACGTCCTCCGCGAACAGGGCCAGCAGCGTGGGCACGGCATGCAGCACGGTGACACCCGCCGCGGCGAGGGCCTTCGGCAGCGACTCGGGATCGGCGGCCAGCGCCTTCGGGGCGAGCCACAGCGTGGCCCCCACGAGGTAGCTGATCCAGATCTCCTCGAACGACATGTCGAACGCGACCGAGAACCCCTGGTAGACCCGGTCGGTCTCGCGCACGCGCAGCACCTCGTTCTCGCTGCGCAGGAAGTGGCAGATGCTGCCCTGCCCCACCACGATGCCCTTGGGCTTGCCGGTGGAGCCCGACGTGTAGATCACGTAGGCCGGATGTTCGGGACGTGCGCCCTCGCGGCGCAGCGCGGGCGCCGGGGCCGCGTCGAGCAGGCCCTCGGCCGTCCAGACCGGCCGGCCGATGCCGGAGAGGCGCGGCGCCGACGCGGCATCGGTGACGATGCCCGCGGTCTCCGCGTCGTCGAGGCACACCTGGATGCGGTCCACCGGGTTGTCGGCGTCCGACGGCAGCCAGGCCGCGCCCGTCTTCGCGATGGCGAGTTGCATCACGAGCAGGTCGATGCCCCGCGGCAGCCACAGGCCCACGATCTGGCCCGGCCGCACGCCGGCCTCGATCAGGCGCGCGCAGGCGCGGTCGGCCAGGGCGTCGAGTTCACCGTACGTGAGCGACCGGTCGCCGTACACCAGCGCCGGGTGGTCGGGACGCCGCCGCGCGGTGGCCTCGAACACGTCGGCGAGCACCTCGCCGCGCAGCAGATCGGGCCGGTTCGGGCCGGCCAGCACCCCCGCCTCCGCGGGCTTCAGCGGCGCGTTCAATTCCAGCGCTCGAACAGGTGCACGCGGTTCCGCCCGGACTGCTTCGCCTGGTACAGCGCGCGGTCGGCCTGGGCGACGAGCGTGTGGGGATCGATGCCGTGCTCCGGCTGCACCGCCACGGCGCCGATGCTGACGGTCAGCGGGTCGAAGGTCCACGCGGTGCCTTCGACGGTGGCCCGCACGCGTTCGGCGGCCTCGCGGGCACCGGCGGCGTCGGCATCCGGGAGGATGACGACGAACTCCTCGCCGCCGAAGCGCGCGAGGAAGTCGTTGCTGCGCAGCGGCTGCTGCGCCGCCTGCACGATCTGGACGAGCGCACCGTCACCGGTCGGGTGACCGAAGCGGTCGTTGAAGTCCTTGAAATGGTCCACGTCGATCATCAGGAGTCCGAGAGAGGAGCGGGTTCGGGCATGGCGGTTCCACTCGGCCGCCAGCCGCTGGTCGAAGGCGCGCCGGTTCCACGCGCCGGTGAGGACATCGGTGGTGCTGCGCAGGCTCAGGTCGGCGACGAGGTGCCGCAGTTCGAGTTGCGCGACCACCTGCCGCGCGAGCGAGGCCAGCGCGGTGCGTTCGCGCGGCGAGAGGTGCCGGGGCACGCGGTCGATCACGCAGAGCGTGCCGAGGGCCTGACCGTCGGGAGACACCAGCGGAGCGCCGGCGTAGAAGCGGATGTTGGGGTCCCCGAGCACAAGCGGGTTGCGCGCGAAACGGGGGTCGTCGAGGGCGTCGGGCACCTCGAGGATCTGGTCGGGTTCCAGGATGGCATGGGCACAGAATGCCACGGAACGCGGGGTCTCCGTCGCGCCGTCGAGGCCCACGACGGCCTTGAACCACTGCCGGTGTTCGTCGACGAGGGTGATCACCGCGATGGGCACGTTGCAGAGCGCGGCGGCCACGGTGGTGATGTCGTCGAAGGCCTGCTCGGCCGGGGTGTCGAGCACGCCGTATCGGTTCAGGGCCGCCAGGCGTGCCACCTCGTTGACCGGTAGCTCGGCCGGCACGGCACTGGTCAGGGCCGGCTCGACAAGCGGACCGGGTTCGGGTGAAACGGGTGGAACGGACGACATCGGCGGAGCGTTTCCCGGGTTCCGGAACCGGAACCCTGCCGCCAAAGTGGAACCCAGCGCTGCCGGGGCGTCAATGCCCTTGATTCGCCGCCACGTCGTTGGCGAGGGGAGTCGCGTCGCCGGCTTGCGCCACCAGGCGTTTCGGCACATCGGCCTGGGCGACGATCGGCGGATCGAGCAGGCGCACAAGCGGGCTCTTCAGGTCCTTCGCGTAGCCCACCACCGAGTTGTGGACGCCCCCGGGGATCGGCTTCCACGGGTCGGCGCCCCGGGCAAGCAGGAACTCGACCGTTTCCTGCTGGCGCGCCGGGTCGGCCAGGAAGCCCGGCAGCAGCACGCGCGCCAGCGGAGTCCAGGGCAGGCGGCCGCCCTGGGACGGCGGCACGCGGTTCGCGAGCTGGGGCGCGCGGTTGAGCCACCACTGGACCGCCTCGAAATTGCTGGTGCGCAGGGCCTCCTCGAAGCCCGACGTCTGCCGGCCGTCGACGGTGCCGAGCGAGGCGACCGCGGTGTGGCCCTGGCTTTCGAGCTTGCGCCCGAACGGCGACAGCAGGTAGTCGGGGTGCAGCGCGCCCAGCACGCCGAAGCCGGCGGTGTCCCGCTGCAGCATGCCGGCGACCAGCCAGGTGTCGAGCACCCGGTCGAGGCCGGCCTGGCGGGCGTTCGGGCAGCTGAACATGCGCACGACGTCGTGGCGCACGGACCGGGCATCGGCCTCGGCCAGCCACACGAGGGATTCGCGCACGGCGGGCGACGCGGACTGGAAGTCGGGGCACGGCTGGACGGCGGCCAGCGCGACAAGCGGCGGCACCGGGCAGGACTCGGGCTGGGCGCCCTTGTTGAGCAGTTCGGGGAGCACCGGCCACAGGCGCGGGTCGCGCGCGGCCAGGGTCAGGTGGCAGCCCTGGAGTTCGTTGCGGGCGATGTCCTCGGTGCGCAGGCTGCCGGCGACGAAGTGGCCGCAGCGCACCGTCAGCGCCCGGTCGACGCTGTTCATCCGCAGGCAGGACACCGGATCGCCGTCGGTCATCTGGGCGTGCAGGTGTTTCGCGATCTCCCAGGTGACGCTGGTGTCCGTCGCCACGCCGGCCACGCCCAGCACCAGGGACGTGGTGGTGCAACCAGCCGCCGAAGTCAGCACGAACAGGGCAATGGCAGCGCGGCGGAGTCGGGTCAACACGGAGGTGGGGCTCATGTCACTTTTGGGCAGGTGCCCCACCAACGCAACTTCCGAGCCACCGAAGCGGCCGCGGACGTCCGAGGCCGCGGAACCGGACAGACCCCACATTCCATCACGGTTCTCACGGCCCGAAGCATCCGGACCATCCGGTCCGGGCGGGTGACCAATTTCGGTGGCCGCCCCGTTTCCTGTCATAAACGGGCAGGTGTGTCTCCGAGTGTGACGGCCCCGGTCGTCAGGGGGCCGTCTCCCGGACCAGCCGGATGCCCACCAGGGTGTACCGGGTCTGAGGCGTGTTCCAGTTGCGGAACGCGCAGCGGGCATACAGGGGCCAGGTGTGCCACGACCCGCCCCGGCGCACCTTCACCTCCCCGGTGGCGGGCCCGGTCGGGTCGTCCACCGGCGACTGCGCGTAGTAGTCGTCGCCATGCCAGTCGGACACCCACTCCCACACGTTGCCGTGCAGGTCGTGGAGGCCGAACCCGTTCGGCGCGAACGAGCCCACCGGTGCCGTGAAGGCGTAGCCGTCGTGACCGGGCACGGCCCGGTCGTGCCACTTCGGCCAGTTCACCGCCGCGTCCTCGTCGAAGGTGTTGCCGGAGGCGACCAGGCCCGCCGGGTCGTCGCCGTGCTGGTACCGGGTGCGTGTTCCCGCGCGGCAGGCGTACTCCCACTCGGCCTCGGTGGGCAGCCGGTAGCGGCGCCCGTCCTGCTGACTGAGCCACCGGGCGAGTGCCACGGCGTCGTTCCAGGTCACGTTGACGACCGGGTGGTCGTCGCCCTGCGGGAAGCCCGGGTTGCGCCACGAGTAGACCGGCGAGCGGCCTTCGAAGGCATCGCCTCGTCGGGTGGTGGCAGGGTCGTACGCCGGGTTGTAGCCGTAGCCCCCGGTGCCGTCCGCGATCGATTCGGGCACGTGCCCGGACCGTTCGAGGAACCGCCGAAACTGGCCCACGGTGACCTCGTGGCGGCTCATCTCGAACGCTCGGGTGATGCGCACGGTGTGCACCGGGGCTTCGTCGCCGAGCCCCGTGAACCGCGACGGCTCCATCCCGGGGTAGGCGGCCGCCAGTGCGGCGGGGGTCTCGTCGCTGCCCATCTGGAACGTGCCGGCGGGGATGCGGACGAAGTCGATGCCGAGCACGTCGGCGGCGGGTGGCGATTGCGCGCAGCCCGCCAGCCCCAGGACACCCAGCCACCACACGGTCAGGAGTTTCATGGGCGCGAGTGTGTCACAGCCGCATGACACGCGATCAGATGGCGAACGAGAACTCCAGCGGGTGGGCCCGTGCCGAACGGCGCTGACGCTCGACCCGCTGGATCATCAGCTCCACCAGCGTCTTGGCATGCGGCAGCGGACCGAAGCCGGACTCCGTGTTGACATGCCCGACCGCGCCGAGGTTGATGAACTGCGAGCCCCAGATGCGGGCCCACGCGCGGGCGCTGTCGAGGCGCATCCACGGGTCGTTCTCGCTCGCGAGCAGCGCACTCGGGATGGGCAGTTGCGACTGCGGCAGGAACGGACCCGCCGCGAACTTCTCGGGGTCGGCCGGTGCCACCATCAGCGCCGCATGCACCCCCTGCCCGCCATGGGCCAGGTAGCGGGCGAGCGCCAGGCAGCCAAAGCTGTGCGCCACCGCCACCCACCGCGTGCCGGGCTCGCGGGACAGCGTGACGTCGATGCGGTCGGCCCAGCGCTCGAGGTCGGCGCGGGCCCAGTCGTCCTGGCGCACGCGGGTCGACCGCTTGAAGTGGCTCTCGAGCCAGGTCTGCCAGTGGCCGTGGCCGCTGTCGTGCAGTCCCGGCACCACGAGGACACGGACGGGATCGCCCTTGAAGCCCATGGCCCGCCCCCGTGTCAGAGCGTCGCGATGGACACTTCGGTGGACTTCACCAGCGCGACCACGTCGCGGCCCGGCTTCAGGCCCAGTTCCTTGACGGAGCGGGTGGTGATGACCGACGTGACCACGAGGCCCGACGGCGTCTCGACGTCGATTTCCGAGACGACGGGACCTTCGATGATTTCCTTGACCTTGCCGCGGAACTGGTTGCGGACGTTGATGGCGGTGATGCTCATGGTTCTTCTCCTTGGGGGATGACAGCGAAAGGGAATTGCGGAGGGTGACTCAGGTGGACCAGCGCACGTCGCGCGAGGCCCAGCGCGTGGGTTCGCCGGCCGACGGCGTCTGCAGCCGCGACAGCAGCGCCTCGCGCTCGCGGGCCGCGTCCTCGAGGCGCTGGAACTCCTCGTTGCGGTCGATGACGGTCTGCAGCGACCGCGCCACCCGGTCCTGCACCTCGGGCAGCAGCCGGTAGCCTTCGGTCTCGTGCTTCGGGATCTGCGGGTCGGTGGCGAACACCGGGTCGAGGATGTCGCGGGCGCCCAGCGCCGACAGCACGGGCTTGAGCGCGTAGTCGAGGGCCAGCAGGTGGGCGATGCTGCCGCCGGTGGCCAGCGGCACGATGGTCTTCTCGCGCAGGCCGTCCTGCGGCAGCAGGTCGAGGAACGACTTCAGCAGGCCGCTGTAGGCCGCCTTGTAGATCGGGGTGGACACCAGCACGACCTGGGCCTCGTTCACCTCGTTCAGTGCCTGTCGGATCAGCGGGTGGTCGAACTGGGCGTGCAGCAGCGCCTCGGCGGGCAGTTCGCGGACCGAGATGGTGTGCAGGCTGCTGGCCACGTGCCGGAGCGACGCCGTGGCGTGCTGCAGCAGGGCCGCGGAGCGGGAGGTGGCGGACGGACTGCCGAGGATGCCGACGATTTTCATGAAGCCGAGACAAGCGTGGTGTCGATGGCGTGACGATAAGGAGACCGCGTTCCTCGCGGAACGAAGAAGAACGCCTTTCCTTATCGCAATTGCGTATTTCTCTTCGGCCGGTGCGCTTCGTAGCCTGCGCGCTCCACTTCGAGGAGACCCTCATGTCCCAAGCTTCCTGGCGCTTCGAAACACGGTCCATCCACGCCGGCTATTCGCCGGACCCCACGACGAAGGCCGTCGCGGTGCCCATCTACCAGACCGTGGCCTACGCGTTCGACAACGCGCAGCACGGGGCCGACCTGTTCGACCTCAAGGTGCCGGGCAACATCTACTCACGGATCATGAACCCCACGAACGACGTGCTGGAGCAGCGCCTCGCCTCGCTCGAGGGCGGCATCGGCGCGCTGGCGCTGGCATCCGGGCAGGCGGCGGTGACCTACTCGATCCTGACGATCAGCGAGGCCGGCGACAACATCGTCTCGTCGAGCGCGCTGTACGGCGGCACCTACAACCTCTTCGCCCACACGCTGCCGCAGTACGGCATCACCACGCGCTTCGCCGACCACCGCGACCCGGCCTCGTTCGAGGCGCTGATCGACGACCGCACGAAGGCAGTGTTCGTCGAATCGCTCGGCAACCCCGCGGGCAACGTGACCGACATCGCGCGGGTCGCCGAGATCGCGCACCGCCACGGCGTGCCGCTGATCGTCGACAACACCGTGCCCTCCCCCTACCTCAGCCGCCCGTTCGAACACGGCGCCGACATCGTCGTGCATTCGCTGACGAAGTACCTCGGCGGCCACGGCACGAGCGTGGGCGGCGCGATCGTCGACTCGGGCAAGTTCCCGTGGGCCCAGCACCAGGCGCGCTTCAAGCGCCTCAACGAACCCGACCCGAGCTACCACGGCGTGGTCTACACCGAGGCCCTGGGCCCCGCCGCCTACATCGGCCGTGCCCGCGTGGTCCCGTTGCGCAACACCGGTGCGGCGCTGTCGCCGTTCAACGCGTTCCAGATCCTGCAGGGCATCGAGACGCTCGCGCTCCGCCTGGACCGCATCAGCGACAACGCGGTCAAGGTGGCGCAGCACCTGTCGACACACCCGAAGGTGGGCTGGGTGAACTACGCGGGCCTCGAAGGGCATCCCGACCATGCACTCGTCAAGAAATACCTGTCGGGCAAGGCCTCGGGCCTGCTGACCTTCGGCGTGAAGAGCCCGGCCGGCCAGGGCCGCGAGGCGGGGGCGCGGTTCCTCGACGCGCTCGCGCTCTTCACGCGCCTCGTCAACATCGGCGACGCGAAGTCGCTGGCCACCCACCCTGCGTCCACCACGCACCGCCAGTTGAACCCGGAGGAGCTGAAGAAGACCGGGGTGACCGAGGACACCGTGCGCCTGTCCGTCGGCATCGAGCACATCGACGACCTGATCGCCGACCTCGACCAGGCGCTCGCGGCCGTCTGAGGGGGTGAGGATCGTCATTCGAAAAGCTTCGTTGTCGTGGACGCCGGGGGCCGGTTTACTGCAGTCCTCGACCACACGAAACGAACCTCTTCCATGACGATCCGACGCCGCCTCGTTGCCCTCGCTGCCAGTTCCAGCCTCGCGCTGTCCGCCCTCGGCCTCGCCACCCCGGCGCGTGCCCAGGGACAGCTCCGCATCGCCGAGCAGTTCGGCATCGTGTACCTGCTGCTCAACGTCGCGCAGGACCAGAAGCTGATCGAGAAACACGGCAAGGCGCTCGGCCAGGAAATCAAGGTCGAGTTCGTGAAGCTCTCGGGCGGCGCGGCCGTGAACGACGCGCTGCTGTCGGGCTCCATCGACGTGGCTGGCGCGGGCGTGGGGCCGCTGCTCACGATCTGGGACCGCACGAAGGGCAAGCAGGACGTCAAGGGCATCGCCTCGCTCGGCAACTTCCCGTACTACCTCGTCTCGAACAACCCGAACGTCAAGACCATCGCCGACTTCACCGACAGGGACCGCATCGCGCTGCCCGCGGTGGGTGTGTCGGTGCAGGCCCGGATCCTCCAGTTCGCCGCGGCGAAACAGTGGGGCGACAAGGAGTTCAACCGCCTCGACCGGTTGACGCAGACCCTGCCCCACCCGGACGCGGCCGCCGCGATCATCGCCGGCGGCACCGAGATCACCGGGCACTTCGGCAACCCGCCGTTCCAGGAACAGGAGCTGGCCGGCAACCCGAAGGCGCGCATCGTGCTGAACTCGTACGACGTGCTCGGCGGCCCGTCGTCGGCCACGGTGCTGTACGCCACCGACAAATTCCGCCGGGCCAATCCGAAGACCTACCGCGCCTTCATCGAGGCGCTGGACGAGGCCGCCCGCTGGGTGCGCGCGAACCCCGAGAAGGCGGCCGACACCTACATCCGCGTGAACAACGCGAAGATCGACCGCGACCTGCTGGTCAAGATCATCAGGAACCCGCAGGTCGAGTACAAGATCGCGCCGCAGAACACGCTGGCCCTCGCGCAGTTCCTCCACCGCGTGGGCGCGCTCAAGAACGAGCCGCGCGCCGCGAACGACTACTTCTTCGCCGACCATCCGGCCACCGCCCGAGGAGACTGACCATGGGCATCCCGTTCCTGCGTGTCGTGCCGCCCCCGCTGCCCCGCGAGCCGCGCGTCACGAGCGACGTGCCCACGCTCCAGGCCGAGGACGTGACGATCGAGTACCGCACGGCGGAGCGGGTCGTGCGCGCCACCGACCGCGTGAGCTTCGACGTGCTGGACGGCGACCGTTTCGTGCTGCTGGGTCCGTCCGGCTGCGGCAAGTCCACCTTGCTGAAGGCCGCCGCGGGGTTCGTCACGCCCCGCTCCGGCCACATCCGGCTCGATGGCGCCACGGTCAGCGAACCCGGCCCGGACCGCATCGTCGTGTTCCAGGAGTTCGACCAGTTGCCGCCGTGGAAGACCGTCAAGGCCAATGTCATGTTCCCGCTGCGGGCGTCCCGCCTGCTGTCGCGGCGCCAGGCCGAGGAACGCGCGCTGCACTACCTCGACAAGGTGGGCCTCGCCGACTTCGCCGACGCGTACCCGCACACGCTGTCGGGCGGCATGAAGCAGCGCGTGGCCATCGCGCGCGCGCTCGCGATGCAGCCGCGCGTGCTGCTGATGGACGAGCCGTTCGCCGCCTTGGACGCCCTCACCCGCCGCCGCATGCAGGAGGAACTGCTGTCGCTGTGGGAGGAGTTCCGCTTCACGCTGCTGTTCGTCACCCACTCGATCGAGGAAGCCCTCGTGGTGGGCAACCGCATCCTGCTGCTGTCGCCGCACCCGGGCCGCGTGCGCGCGGAACTCGACGCGCAGGCGTACGGCCTGCACAGCCTCGGCAGCCCCGAGTTCCAGTCCACGTCGCAGCGCATCCACCGCTTGCTGTTCGACGAACCTGCCGCGTCGCTCGCGGCCGCCTGACGATGACCGCCTCGCTCGCCCGACCCGAATACGAACGCGACCTGCCGCCGCTGAGCGACGACGAGGTCATGCAACCGCTGCCGGTCCCGGCACGCCTGTGGCAGCAGGGGTGGGTGCGCAAGACCGTGCTGCTGCTGGTGATGGCCGGCCTGTGGGAAGTGGCCGCGCGACTGAAGGCCAACGACCTGTTGCTGCCCACGTTCGTCGACACCGCCCTCGCCTTCGGGCAAGGCCTGTGGAGCGGCGAGCTGCTGCACCGTGCGGGCATGTCGCTCGCCGTGCTGCTGCGCGGCTACGTCCTGGGCATCGCCGCGGCCTTCGTGCTGACGACGCTGGCCACGTCCACGCAGCTGGGCCGCGACCTGCTGGACACGCTGACGTCGATGTTCAACCCGCTGCCCGCCATCGCGCTGCTGCCGGTGGCGCTGCTGTGGTTCGGGCTGGGCCAGGGCAGCCTCGTGTTCGTGCTGGTGCACTCGGTGCTGTGGCCGCTGGCGCTCAACACGTACAGCGGCTTCCGTTCGGTGCCCGAGACGCTGCGCATGGCGGGCCGCAACTACGGCCTGCGCGGCTTGCGCTACGTGCTGTTCATCCTCGTGCCGGCGGCGCTGCCCGCCATCGTGGCGGGCCTCAAGATCGGCTGGGCGTTCGCGTGGCGCACGCTGATCGCGGCCGAACTGGTGTTCGGCACCACCAACAGCGGCCAGGGCGGCCTCGGCTGGTTCATCTTCCAGAACCGCAACGAGCTCTACACCGACCGGGTGTTCGCGGGCCTCGCGATGGTCATCGTGATCGGCCTGCTCGTCGAGAACCTCGTGTTCGTGACGCTGGAACGCGCGACGGTGCGGCGTTGGGGCATGCAGCGCTGACCGTCGCGGCGCCTCAACGGGTCATTGGCGCGTGAGGTGGAAGAAGAAGTCCGTGGGTTTCCCCTTCACGTCGCCGAGGCCGATGATCACGTCGTCGGTGACCTTGCGGAAGTAGTCCATGATGGGCTGCTTGTCGTAGATCAGCGAGGCCGACACCTTGCCGCGCCAGGCCATCAGGCGCATCTGCGCCGCGCCCAGGTTGTCGTAGGCGTACACCGAGCCGTCGTCCTTGCGGCACAGCAGCGGTTCGCAGTAGTCGGCCGACACGAAACGCTTGCCGTACCACTTGATCGGGTCGGGATCCTTGCCGCCGTCGAACTTGCCGCCCTTCCACGTGCCGAGGATCTCCTCGATCGAGAGGGGGTCGAGCTGGTCGTACAGCGGGAAGATCAGGTCGGGCGCGTACGCCTGGCCGGTCTGGATCATCTCCAGCAACTGGGTTTGTGCACTCATGGGTGGTCCTCCTGGGATCAGTTCGGGGAGCTGAGGATCTCGAGCACGGAGCCGTCGGCATCCTTCGCGTAGCCCACCAGCGCGTCGCCCAGGGCGGCTTCGGTGGCGGCCGCGGGGGGGCGGGTGACGGTCTTGCCGGCGTCGAAGATGCGCTTGGCATAGGCGCCCGGCTGGTCGACGCGCAGGCCGAGCTTCACGGGGTTGTCCTTGTAGTTCTTCGCCGTGCCGTCGGTGTAGGTCATCAGCACGATGCTCGCGCCGCGGCCTGCCTTCGAGGCGAGGATGTACTCGTCGTACCAAGGCATGCCGGGGCCTTTGGCGATCGGGAGCTTTGCCGGCGCGGCCAGCTTCATGTCCAGCGTGTCGAGGTAGAACGCCTTGGCAGCCTCGAGGTCCGTCACGCCGATGCCGAAGGCGCTCACGTACGGCGTCGTGGCGGCCGCGTTGCTCGCGATTTCGACGAGGTTGTTGTCCGGGTCGCGGGCGAACGAGACCATGCTCGCGCCGAAGGCGGCCGGCGTCGACGGCGTGGCGCCGGCCGCCACCACCGCGACGTTGGCCGCGGCCGTGTCCTGCACGTAGAACACGATCTTGCCGGGGTTCTGCTTGTAGTTCGGCGCGGAGCCGTCGGTGTGCTTGAACAGCACGAGCTGCGCCCCGCGCTTGTCGGCGGCCTCGAGCACCACCTCGTCACGGTCGGTGCGCTGCAGGCGGACGCGTTCGGTCATGCCGAAGGCCGCCTTGTAGAACGCGACCGACTTCTCGAGGTCGGACACGCCCACGCCGGCCGAACACAGGTACGCGCCCGTGGCCGACGTGGAGGCCGACGTCATCGCCGCCGTGCCGCACGGTGCGGCCTGCGCCGACTTGTAGAGGTGCAGTTGCGTTCCGTCGGCATCCTTCGCGGTGCCCCCGACGATGCCCCCGAGCACCGTCTCGGTCGACTTGGCCGGCGCCACCGGCACCGTGCCGCCCGCGTCCGTGATGCGCTTGGCGAAGGCCACCGGGTCGCTCACGCGCAAGCTCAGCGAGACCGGGTTGTCGACGTAGTTCTTCGCCGAACCATCGGTGTAGTGCATCAGCACGATGGCCGAGCCTTTCGCCGTGGGCGACGACACGATGTATTCGTCGTACCACGGGGAGCCGTCGCCCTTCTGGACCGGAATGAACTGGGTCTGCTTGAAGCCCAGCACGTCGATGTAGTACGCCTTGGCGGCCTCGAGGTTCGTCACGCCGATGCCGAAGGCGCTCAGGTACGAATGCGTGGCCGCCGGGCTGCCCATCATCTCGACCAGATTGTTGTCGGGGTCGCGGCCGAACCCGACCAGCGTGCCCAGGAACGGTGTCGGTGGGCTCGTGAGCGTGCCGCCGGCGGCGGTGAGCGCCGCGCCGAAGGCGGCAGGATCCCTCACCGCGAAGACGATCTTGCCCGGGTTCTTCGCGTAGTCGCGCGCGGTCCCGCCGGTGTACTTGAACAGCACGAGGTGGGACCCGCGGGTGTCCGCCGACGCCATCACCACCTCGTCGCGATCGGGGCGCTTCAGGCGCGCCTTCTCCCTCATCCCCAGGGCCTTGTAGAACGTGACGGCCCGTTCGAGGTCGGCGACACCCACGTTGGCGGCGCACAGGTAGGCGCCGGTGACACTGGCCGTGGGCACGGCGCCGGCGGCGGGTTCGAGCGCCGGGCACGGGTCCACCACCGCGGACGGTGCCACCGGGGCCGCCGGACTGGGGGCGGCGTCGTCGTCCGACCCGCCACACCCCATCGCCATCGCGACCACTGCCGCCATCGCCGTCCAACCGATCGACTTGTTCATCACTGCTCCGTTTTCGTTCTGGTCTACGCAACTGAACCTGCGTTCAGCGAAACGGATTGTTGAACTAAACGCGCGTTCAGTCACCTAGGGTTGGCCCGGCGTCGCGGACGCGACAAGCGTTGCGGCCGGACAAGGATTTCCGCAGGGCCACCAGCGGACGAGGCGTTCGTCTGGGATGATTCGCACCCATGCATTCGCCCTCCTCCCCGACCGGACCGCTGCTTGTCGCCTGCCTCTGCGCCGCCTGGTGCGGCAGCTGCCGCGAGTACCGTCCCACCTTCGATTCGGTGGAGGCCGCATTCCCCGGCGCCACGTTCCGCTGGATCGACATCGAGGACGAGTCCGACCTGGTCGACCCGCTCGACGTGGAGAACTTCCCGACGCTGCTGATCGCCGTGGGCGACACGCCCGTCTTCTACGGCCCCCTCACGCCGCACCGCGAAACGCTGGTGCGCCTCGTGCGCACGCACGCCGACGCACCCGTGCCGGCCGCCCTGCCGTCGCCCGACATCCAGCGCGTGGTTCAGCGCCTGCTCGCCTGACCGCGGCTCAGCCGCGGTCGTTGAACGCGGAGATGTGCGCCACCTGGAACACGTCGGACAGCGCCTGCAGCTCGGTGCGGTGCCGCTGGGCCAGGCGCCGCAGCGACTTCTCGCCTTCGGGCGTCACCCGCACGATGACCTGACGCCGGTCGGTCTCGCCCGGCTCGCGGGACACGAGGCCCGCGGCGACGCAGCGCGCGACGAGCGCCACCACACCGTGCTGCTGCGTCTGCAGTCGTTCGGCCAGCTCGCCGATGGTGGCCCAGTCCCGCCCCGGGAACCCGCGCACGTGCAGCAGCAGCTGGTACTGCTGCGGCGTGAGCCCCTCCGCCTGCGCGGCGTCCTCGCTGAAGCGCAGGAAGCGCCGCAGCTGGTACCGGAACTCGGACAGGGCCTCGAAATCGGCCTTCGTGAGGGCGGGGGGTCGTGGGGTCATGGATGGGTCGGTCGCCTCAATGGATCATGTCGTGATGTAATTCGGGATTGTCGGTCCAGAACGAACGCCTCATGAATCCAACGCTGCCGCAACGGCTGCAGAGCTTAGGGTCGGCCCGCGCGCCGGTCAACGCCGGTGCCGCGTCCCGCCCGAGACCGGGCGACTACGCGGCCCAGCCCCGGCTCCTGCGCATGGCCGCGCTCGCAGCCGTGCTGGGCGGGCTCGGCACCGTCGCCGCGTACACGCTGCTGACGCTGATCCGGTTCTTCACGAACGTGTTCTTCTTCCAGACCCTCTCGGTGGCCGACCGCTCGCCCGCCCAGCACACGCTGGGCCCCTGGGTGATCGCGCTGCCGGTGATCGGCGGCCTGGTCGTCGGGCTGATGGCACGGTACGGGTCCGAGAAGATCCGCGGCCACGGCATTCCCGAGGCCATCGAGGCCATCCTGTTCGGCAAGAGCCGCATGTCGCCCAAGGTGGCGGTGCTCAAGCCGCTGTCGTCGGGCATCGTCATCGGTTCGGGCGGCCCGTTCGGCGCCGAGGGTCCGATCATCATGACCGGCGGTGCGGTGGGGTCGCTGCTCGGGCAGCTGCTGCACCTCTCGGCCGCCGAACGCAAGACGCTGCTCGTGGCCGGTGCCACGGCGGGCATGACCGCGGTGTTCGGCACGCCGCTTGCGGCCGTGCTGCTCGCGGTGGAGCTGCTGCTGTTCGAGCTGCGCCCGCGCAGCCTGTTGCCCGTGGCCATCGCGTGCGCGGTGGCCGGCTTCACGCGCCCGCTGTTGCTCGACGCGGGCCCCCTCTTCCCGCTGCAGACCGCGCCGGTCGCGTGGCCCGCGATGTTGTCTTGCGTGGTGGCGGGCGCGCTCGCCGGGCTTCTGTCGGCCGGCATGTCCCGCGCGCTCTACGCGGTCGAGGACCTGTTCCACCGGCTGCCCGTGCACTGGATGTGGTGGCCCGCGATCGGCGGCCTCGCCGTGGGCCTCGGCGGCTGGTGGCAGCCGCGCGCCTTCGGCGTCGGCTACGACGTGATCGCGGACCTGCTGAACCACCGCCTGCTCGTCGACGCCGCGCTCGCGCTGCTCGCCGCGAAGGCCGTGATCTGGGTGATCGCGCTCGGCTCGGGCACGTCGGGCGGCGTGCTCGCGCCGCTGCTGATGATCGGCGCCGGCCTCGGCCTCGTGCTGTCGCACGTGCTGCCCGGCGGCGATGCGTCGCTGTGGCCGCTGGTGTGCATGGCGGCCGTGCTGGCCGGTGTGCTCGGCGCCCCGCTCACCCCCACCGCGTTCGCCTTCGGCCTCACCGGCGACAGCCAGGCGCTGCTGCCGCTGCTGCTGGCGTGTGCCGTCGCGCAGGGCGTCAGCGTGCTGCTGATGCCGCGTTCGATCATGACCGAACGCATCGCGCGCCGCGGCCGCCACGTCTACCGCGAGTACGGCGTGGATCCGCAGGAGCGCGCGCACGTGGGCGACGTGATGACGACCTCGCCCGAATGCGTTCCAGCCGAGGCGTCGTTGCGCGACGTCGCCGCGCGCTGGTTCGGTCCCGAGCAGCGGCACCGCGCCTTCCCGGTGGTGCGGGTCGACGGCGCCTTCCTGGGCCTCGTCGACCGGGCCCACCTCGGCGGGTCACTCGACCGGCTCGCGGGCGACCTCTTCACCTCCGTCGAGTCACCCGTCGCGCTCCCGGAGGACACCTGCCGCAGCGTCTCGCTGCGCATGGCCACGCTCGGCATCGAGCGGCTCGCGGTGGTGGACGACCCCGTGACGCGCCGCCTCGTGGGCCTCGTGAGCCGCAGCGACCTCGTCAAGCCGTCGCAGGGATTGCACGACGAGGAAGTGGTGCGCGAACGCCCGCTGCGCTGGCGCCGTTGAGCAGCCATAATCGGACGAGGGGGCCCAGAAGCAACTCGAGAACCTCGTCATGCATTTCGATCTCGCCGACCTGCGGCTCATCGTCCGCGTCGCGGAAGCCAACAGCCTCACGCGTGCCGCGGAGGCTTCGTTCCTCTCCTTGCCCGCGGCCAGCACGCGCATCAAGAACCTCGAGGAAAGCGTCGGCGCCAAGCTGCTGTACCGCACCAGCCAGGGCGTGACCCTCACGCCACCCGGCCAGGCGTTCGTCCACCACGCGCGCACGGTGCTGGCCCAGCTCGAGCAGCTCGCCGGCGACATGCAGGAGTACGCCAAGGGCATCAAGGGCCACCTGCGCATCGCCAGCACCACCACCGCGCTGAGCGAGTTCCTCCCGCCCGTGCTGCGCAGCTTCCTTCAGGCCCACCCCGACGTCGACATCGACCTGCACGAACGCCCGAGCCTCGAGATCGTGCGCGCGGTCAGCGAGAGCCAGACCGACATCGGCATCGTCGCCGGCCCCGTGCGCACCGAGGCGCTGGAGGTCATCCCCTACCGCACCGACAACCTCGTGCTGGTGGTGGCCAACGGCCACGAACTGGCGAACGAGACCCGCGTGCCGTTCTCGCGCACGCTGGACTACAACCACGTGGGGCTGCAGAAGTCGAGCGCCATCCACGTGTTCCTGCGCCAGGTCAGCGCGGCGGCGAACCGCTCGCTGCGCATGCGCATCGAGGTCAGCAACTTCGAGACGGTGTGCCGCATGGTCGAGGCCGACATCGGCGTCGGCATCGTGCCGCTGTCCTCGGCGAAGCGGCATGCCGAACGCCTCGGCGTGAAGATCATCGGCCTGGAGGACGAGTGGGCGCTGCGCCAGCAGCACGTGCTGGTGCGCCAGCTGGAGGCCCTCCCGAGCTTCGGGAAGGACCTCGTCAACCTGTTGCGCGAGGACGCGCGGCGGGGGTACTAGCCCGCGAGGTCCCGCAGGATGGCCTCGGCCCGCAGGATCACGGGCTTGTCGACCATCTTGCCGTCCACCGCCACCGCGGAACCGCCACTGGCTTCCGCGGCCGCCAGCACCCGGCGGGCCCACGACACCTCGGCACCGCCCGGCGCGAAGCCCTCGCGCACCGCGGCCACCTGGTTCGGGTGGATGCACAGCTTGCCGCCGAAGCCGAGGCGGCGCGCCCGGGCGACGTCCGTGGAGAGTGTGTCGGCCACGGTGAAGTCCGTGGTGACGCCATCGATCGGTGGCGCGAGGTTCGCCAGGCGGCTCGCGAGCACCAGTTCGCACCGGAAGCCAACGAGGTCGTCCTCCAGAGCGCCGCGCATCCCCAGGTCCACCTGGAAGTCGAGGTGGCCGAAGGCCAGCCGGGCGACACCGCGCGCCGCGGCGAGGATCCGCACGTTCGCCATGCCCAGGGCCGACTCGATGATGGGCACCACCTGCAGCCCGGGACGCAGCCGCGCGATGCGCTCGACCGCGCGCGGGTCCTCGGCCTTCGGCAGCAGCGCGAAGCCCACCGACGCGTGTTCGAGCACGGCGAGGTCGTCCTCGAACCATTCGGTGTCCGCGGCGTTGAGGCGGATGGCCACCGGGCCGGTCGCCGTGCCGAGCCATGCCGACACCGCGGCCCGCGCCGCCGGTTTGTCGGCCGGTGCGACGGCGTCCTCCAGGTCGAGGATCACGCGGTCGGCGCCCGAGGCCACCGCCTTGTCGAACCGGTCCGGGCGATGCCCCGGGACGAACAGCCAGGCGCGGCTCATGCGGCGAACCACCGGCCGACCGGGGCCTCGCTGTCGAGGGCCCAGACCCGCGCCGTCGCCTGCGCCATCTCCACGTCGGAGGCGCCCCCGCTGAAGCGCGCGAGCTTGAGCGCCTTGTCCTCCAGCTCCGGCCGGCTCAGCGTGTTGCCCGGGTCGCCCTTCGGTTCGTCGATGCGGCCCGAGAGGCGGCGCCCGTCGCGCGTGGCCACGTCGACCTTGCCGATCCACCGCGCGGGGTACGCCCGGTCGACTTCCTCGTCCAGCTCCATGCGGACCCGGTCCCGGAACGCGGCGGCCCAGGCGGCCTGGAAGTCCGCATCGAACTCGCCGACACCGGCATGGCCACGCATCGCCGCGATGGCGAGCACCGTGCCCATCGAGAACTTCGCCTGGTGCACGGTCGACGGGTTGACCACGGGCCCGAGCACGTCGATCGCGCCCTGGTGCACGCGTGCGACGACGGACTCGATGTCGTCGAGCCCCAGCCGGTGCTCGCGCACGACCTGCAGCAGGGCATCGGCCGCGGGATGCGTGTGGCGGCACGAGGCGTGGTACTTGAAGGACGTCTCGGCCGTGGCCCAGCGCGTGCCCAGGCCATCGACGAGGCGTTCCGGATCTGCATCGGTCGACATGCCCGCGGCCATGCCCTGCGCGCCTTCGAGGATGCGTTTGGCACCGGTCAGGCCGTCCGCGGCGAGGTACGCCGAGGCCAGTCCCGTCGAGGCCGCGTGTGCGGTGTGCAGCTGCTTCGAGTCCGCCGCGTCGCGCAGGAACTCCCACAGGCCCGCGCCCTGCGTGCCGGCGGAACCGAACGCGTCGAGCATGCGCGCGGGGTCGAGTCCCAGCAGACGGCCCGCCGTCGCAGCCGCGGCCACGCTGCCCGCGGTGCCCGTGGTGTGGAACACCTTGTAGTGCGACCGTCCGAGGAACTCGCCCACACGGATGCCGACCTCGTAGCCCGCGACGCTCGCGACCAGCAAGTCACGCCCGCTGCGGCCCAGCGCCTGTGCGACGGCCAGGGCCACCGGGAACACGACGGTCGCGGGGTGGAACACGGAGCCGTTGTGCACGTCGTCCTGTTCGGCGAAGTGGGACGACGCGGCGTTGACGGCCGCGGCCACCATCGGGCTCGTGCCGCGGCGGTGGATCAGCACCTCCGACGGGCCGTCCTGCGGCCCCTGCGACAGCCAGAAGCGTGCGAGCGCCTCGACGGGCCGCGCGCCCCTCCCGGCCAGTGCCGAGCCGAACCAGTCGAGGAACAGGTCTTCGGTGCGGCGGAGCACCGCAGGGGGAATCGCATCGTGCCGCAGCGATGCGGCGAAGGCCGCGAGGTCGCGGCTGGGATGGAGGTTCGACATGGGGTCCTTGCTTGAGGTCAGATGGCCTGCGCGGCGCGCAGCGCGTCGATGTCGGCGGGCGCATAGCCCAGCTCTTCGAGGATGGCGACGGTGTGCTGTCCCGCGGCCGGGATCGCGCCGATCGCGACGTCGAACTCGTCGGGCAGCGCGGGGGGGCGGAACACCGGGATCGGGCCGACGGGACTCGCGGCTTCGGCCAGCCGGCCGCGGGCCTTCAGCTGCTCGTGCTGCCAGACGTCGGCCATCGTGTTGAGGCGGGCGTTGGCGATCTGGGCCTGCTCCAGGCGTTCGATCACCTGCGCGGCGGTCAGCGCCGAGAACACACCCAGGATGATCGCGCCCAGGGCCTCGCGCGACTGCACGCGCTTCGGGTTCGAGTCGAAGCGCGGGTCGCGCGCGAGGTCCGGCTGCTGCAGCACGACGTTGCAGAACGCAACCCACTCGCGCTCGTTCTGCAGGCCCATCATCACGCCCTTGCCGTCGCCCGCGACGAAGCGGCCGTACGGGTAGATGGTGGCGTGCGCGGCGCCGCTGCGCGGCGGCGGCTCGGCGCCGTCGAGCGCGTAGTAGAGCGGGAAGCTCATCCACTCGACCATCGACTCGAGCATCGACACGTCGAGCCGGCAACCGCGCCCGGTGCGGCCGCGCTGGATCAGCGCCGCGAGGATGCTGCTGTAGGCGTACATGCCCGCGGCGATGTCCGCGATGGACGCGCCGGCCTTGCTGGGTTCGTCCGCGGGCCCCGTGACCGACAGGAACCCCGCCTCGCTCTGGATCAGCAGGTCGTAGGCCTTCTTGTCCCGCATCGGTCCCGGGTTCGCGGGATCGTCGCCGTAGCCCGAGAGGTCGCAGACGATGAGGCCGGGGTGGTCGCCGCTCAGGGCTTCGTACGACATGCCCATGCGCTTGGCCGCGCCCGGCGCGAGGTTCTGTACCAGGACATCGGCGCGGGCGACGAGGCGGCGCAGCACCTCCTGCGCCTGCGGCTGCTTGAGGTCGAGCGCGATGCTTTCCTTGCCGCGGTTGGTCCACACGAAATGGGAACTCATGCCACGCGCCCGCGTGTCGTAGCCCCGAGCCTGGTCGCCCGGGCCGGTGCGTTCGATCTTGATCACCCGCGCCCCGAGGTCCGCGAGCTGCCGGGTCGCGAACGGTGCCGCGATGACATGCTCCAGCGCCAGGACGGTCACCCCTTCCAACGGTCTCACGTCGATTGCTCCTCTGGTCGATTCATGGGTGGGCTCACTCGATCACGGCCTCGGCGCGCATCGTCAGGAACCCCTCGTGGTCGCGCGCCCACAGCGGGAACGTCGCGTTGCCCGCGTCGCGGCCGCACACCGTGAAGCGGTGGATGTCGAACGTGGGCCGCAGCGCGGTGAAGGCGAAGCGCTTGAGGCGCGCGTCGGGGCGTTCGCGGCGCAACAGGTCCACGAGCAGCGTGGCGATCAGCGGGCCGTGCACGATCAGGCCGGGGTAGCCCTCCACGTCCGTCACGTAGCTGCGGTCGTAGTGGATGCGGTGGCCGTTGAAGGTCAATGCCGAGTAGCGGAACAGCATCACCGCGTCCGGCACGATCTCGCGCTGGAACGTGGCGCCCTCGGGCGCCGGCTGCGGATCGGGAGCCTTGCTGCCGGGCTGCGGCAGGTCGCGATAGACGATGTCGTGTTCCTCCGCGAGCGCCAGCCCGTGCGCGTTGGTGACCTCGTGCCGCACGGTCACGAAGACCAGCTCGCCGCTGCGACCCGACTTGGCGTCCACACTCATGATGCGCGAGACACGCGTGATCTCGTCGCCCACGCGGATCGGGTGGTGGAACTCGAGACGCCCGCCCGCCCACATGCGCCGCGGGAGCGGCACGGGCGGCAGGAAGCCGCCGCGGTGCGGGTGGCCGTCGGCGCCCAGTTCGCTCTGCGGTGCCCGCGGCAGGAAGTAGAACCAGTGCGCGAGCGGCGGGATGTCCGAACCCGGCGGCGGTTCCGGCTCGTCGCGGTCCAGCGTGGCCGCGAGGCCCGCGATGGGCGCGGCGGTCGCGAGGTCCGTCAGCCGTTCGGTGCGGCCGATCCATTGCCGCCAGTCGGCGAGCCGGGCTTCGAGGGTCGATGGGTTCATGGGCTCGCAGCTTGACGGCAAGGTCCCTCGGAGGCAATTTGCATTGGCGGAAGCATCCCTTCCACGTTGCCGAACCCGGGGCCCGCGGGCTGCGCCATACTTCGCCGAACCACACCAGGAGACTCCATGAGCATTCGCGCCGCCGTGCTGGAACAGATGGGCCTGCCCGCCCCGTACGCCGAGAGCCGCCCCCTCGTCATCCGCGACGTCGAACTCGACCCGCCGGGCCACGGCGAGGTGCGCGTGAAGGTGCTCGCCGCCGGGCTGTGCCACTCCGACCTCTCGGTGATCAACGGCGACCGGCCGCGGCCCCTGCCCATGGTGATCGGCCACGAGTCCGCCGGCGAGGTGCTGGAGGTGGGCGCGGGCGTCACCGACCTCGCGCCGGGCGACCGCGTCGCGATGGTCTTCATGCCCAGCTGCGGCGGCTGCCTGCCCTGCGCCGAAGGCCGCCCGGCCCTGTGCGAACCCGGCGCCGCCAGCAACGGCGCGGGCACGCTGCTCGGTGGCACGCGCCGCATCCGGCTGAACGGCGAGTGGGTGAACCACCACGTGGGCGTGTCCTGCTTCGCCGAGGAATGCATCGTCTCGCGCCGCTCGTGCGTGAAGATCGACAAGGACCTGCCGCCCGCCGAGGCCGCCCTCTTCGGCTGTGCCGTGCTGACCGGCGTGGGCGCGGTGTTCAACACGGCCCAGGTGCGCGCCGGCACCACGGCCGCGGTGATCGGCCTGGGTGGCGTCGGGTTCTCGGCGCTGCTGGCCGCCGTCGCGGCCGGCGCGCGCGACGTGGTCGCCATCGACCTCAGCGACGAGAAGCTCGCGCTCGCGAAGGACCTCGGCGCCACCGCCACGTTCAACGCCCGCAGCCCGGACGTGGTGGCGCAGGTGCGCGAGTTCACGAAGGGCGGTGTGGACTTCGCGTTCGAGATGGCCGGCGCCATCCCCGCGATGGACACGGCCTGGGCCATCACCCGGCGCGGTGGCAGCACCGTCACGGCCGGCCTGCCCAACCCCGAGAAGCGGTTCTCGTTCTCCCCGGTGCAGATGGTGGCTGAGGAACGCACGCTGCGCGGCAGCTACATCGGCTCCGCGGTCCCGTCGCGCGACATCCCGCGCTACATCGCGATGTACCGCAACGGCCGCCTGCCGGTGAATCGACTGATGGGCGAGGTGCTGCGGCTCGACGACATCAACCGGGGCCTCGACCGCCTCGCCACGGGCTTGGCGATGCGCGACGTCATCCTGTTCTAGACAACCGGGCATGGTGCTAACCCGGTGTTTCGCAAATCGGAATACCGGGCGCGGTGACTCGCCGCGATGATGCGCGCGTCATCACCCAAGAGGAGCACCATGAAACTTCCCCGCCTCACCGTCGCCATCGCCTGCGCGGCGCTGTTCACCCCCCTCGCCCACGCGCACCCGGACGACTGGTGCAAGAGCAAGTACGGCCCGCAGGACGAGATCGGCGCGGCGAACCTGCTGACGCCCGAACTCGCGCTGGCCGCGACGAAACTCGTGAAGACCGGCAAGGTGTACCGCCTGGGCGTCGAGACGAACTCGAAGACCCCGGCCTTCGGTCCGCGCAGCTGGGCCCTGGCCATCAACCAGCCCGGCCAGGTGGGCGGCATCGGCCTCGGGCCCACGAAGACGAACTACAACGACGACATCTACCTGGGCTACGTGGGCACCGGCAGCCAGATCGACGGGCTCGGGCACATCGGCGTGGACAACGTCTACTACAACTGCAACAAGAACAGCGAGTTCGTGCAGGCCGACGGGCTGAAGAAGCTCGGCATCGAGAAGCTCCCGGGCTTCGTCACGCGCGGCGTGCTGATCGACATGGCCGCGTACTACGGCAAGAACCCGGTGCCCGAAGGCACGGCATTCAACCGCAAGGAGATCGAGGAGCAGGCGAAGCGCCAGGGCACCGAGATCCGCAAGGGCGACGTGGTGCTGTTCCACACGGGCTGGCTGTCGCTCGTGGGCAAGGACGACAAGCGGTACATCGGCGGCGAGCCGGGCCTGGGCCGCGAAGGCGCCGAGTTCCTCGCCGGCAAGCAGGTGGTGGCCGTGGGCGCCGACACGTGGGGCCTCGAGGCGATCCCGTTCGAGAAGGGATCGGGCGTCTTCGAGGTGCACCAGATCCTGCTGCCGAGGAACGGCGTCTACATCCTCGAGAACATCGACTCCACCGAACTCGCGAAGGACAAGGCCTACGAGTTCATGTTCACGCTGGGCGCGTCGCGGATGACGGGTGGCGTTCAGGCGATCATCAACCCGCTCGCCATCCGCTGACCGGCCGCGGAGGCCCTAGACGGTGCGGCCTCCGTCGACGGGCATCTCGATGCCCGTGATGAAGGCGGCATCGTCGCTCGCCAGGTACACCGCCGCGCGCGCGATGTCGTCCGGCTCGGCGAGCCGCCCGAGGGGAATGGTGGCGAGGAATCTCTGGCGGTTCTCCGGCGTGTCGGGCATGCCCATGAACTGCTCCAGCAGTCCGGTGGCGCCCATCACGGGGCAGATGGCGTTGACGCGGATGTTGTCCGGGCCGAGTTCGACGGCCAGCGACTTGCTCAGCAGGTTCACCGCGCCCTTGGAGGCGTTGTACCAGGTGAGTCCGGGACGCGGCCGGATGCCCGCCACCGAGCCGACGTTGAGCATCACGCCGGCCCGCTGCCGGCGGAAGACCGGCACCACGGCATGGGTCATGTGGAAGATGCTCTTCACGTTGATGTCGAACACCTTGTCGAAGGTGGCTTCGTCCACCTCCAGCAACGGCCGGTTCCGGTGGGTCCAGCCCGCGTTGTTGACGACGATGTCGAGCTGGCCGCCGAAACCTTCGAGCGTGGCCGCGACGAGCCGGTCGATGTCGGCCCGCTGGGTGACGTCGCACGTCACCGCGAGCGCGTTCTTGCCGAGGGACGCCGCGACCTTGCCCACGCCCTCCGCGTTCACGTCGGCCAGCGCGACCCGCGCGCCCTGCGCCACGTACGAGCGCGCGATGGCCTCGCCGAATCCGCTCGCCGCGCCGGTGACGATGGCGACTTTTCCGTTCAACCGCATGGGTGTTCTCCTGGCTTACTGGCCGTGGTACTGGACGATGGTCTTGACGGTGCAGAACTCCTCCAGTGCGAGGAAGCCCTTCTCGCGGCCGTGGCCGCTGCGCTTGACGCCGCCGAACGGCAGTTCCACGCCGCCGCCCGCGCCGTACGCGTTGATGTAGACCTGGCCGCACTTCATCGCCTTCGCGAGCCGCGTCTGGCGACCGCCGTCGCGGGTCCAGATGGCCGCGAGCAGGCCGAAGTCGGTGGCGTTGGCGAGCTGCACCGCGTCCGCCTCGTCATCGAAGGGAATGGCGGCCAGCACGGGGCCGAACACCTCGTCGTTGGCGAGCTGGTGGTCACGCGGCACCGGGCCGAACAGCGTGGGCGGCACGTAGTAGCCGCCCGGGTGCGTGCCTTCGTCGACGCGGCCCTGCGCGATGATGGGCACACCACTTTCCTTCGCGCGGCGGATGAAGCCCAGCACCCGCTCCTTCTGCGCCGCGTTGATCAGCGGACCGCATTCGCGGTCCTGCTCGGGCGTGCCCGCCGAGGTGCGGGCGAAACGTTCCGCCACGAGCTTCATGAACCGGTCGTACACCGAACGCTGCACCAGCAGGCGGCTGCCCGCCGAACACGTCTGGCCGGCGTTCTGCGTGATCGCCTTGATCACGAACGTGGCGGTGCGCTCGAGGTCGGCATCGTCGAACACGATGTGCGGGCTCTTGCCGCCCAGCTCCAGCACCACCTTCAGCGTGCGGTCGGCCGCCGCCTTCTGCACCAGGGTGCCCACCTGCGGGCTGCCGGTGAACGTGACGAAGTCGATGTCGCGGTGAGCGGTCAGCGCGGCACCGGCCTCCTCGCCGAGGCCCGTGACGATGTTCAGCGCGCCATGGGGCATGCCCGCCTCGCGGGCGATGTCGCAGAACGCGAGCGGCGTCATGCAGGCGTCCTCGGAGGGTTTGAGCACGACGGCGTTGCCCATCGCGAGCGACGGCACGATAGAGCGGCCGAACATCTGCGCCGGGTAGTTCCACGGCAGGATGTGCGCCGTCACGCCGTACGGCTCGCGCACCACCACCACGTGGTAGTCCTCGAGGTACGGCACGTGCTGCCCGTGCACCTTGTCGGCCGCACCGCCGTAGAACTCGCAATAGCGCGCGGCCACCCGGATGTCGTTGCGGGCCTGGCCGATGGGCTTGCCGGTGTCGCGCGACTCCAGTTGCGCGAGCGGCTCCAGCCGCTCCAGCATGATCGCGCCCATGCGGGTGAGGATGCGGCCACGGTCGGTGGCGGTGAGCTGCCCCCACCCGCCCGACAGCGCCGCGCGCGCGGCGGCCACCGCACGGTCGATGTCGGCGGCGTCGCCGCGGGCGATGGTGTCGAACGCTTCACCGGTCGACGGATCGAGCATCGGCAGCGTGCGGCCGCTGGCGGCGTCGACCCACTCGCCATTGATGAAATGCTTGGCCATGAAAGCTCCTGTGAGTGTTCAGTGAACGGTGCCCTGCGCCTCGTGCTGCAGCGAGCCGCGTTCGAGCACGAGCGTCATCGTGGGGATGTCCTTGAGCAGGCTGCGGTTCGACTCGGTGATGACGACACAGAGTTCGGGCCGCGTCTCGTGAAGCCGGTGCAGCGAGGCCGTGTACTGCTGGGCCAGCACCGGGGCGAGGCCCTGGAACGGCTCGTCCAGAAGCACCATGCGTTCGCCCACCATCACGGCCCGGCCGAGCGCGGCCATCTTCCCCTGCCCGCCCGACAGCGCGGCGCCCGAGCGCGCGAGCATCGCCTTGAGTTCGGGGACGATGTCGAGGGTCTGGGCCAGGCGCCCGTCCACGGCCCGTTTCGGCATGCCGATCACCTCGCACGGGAAACGCAGGTTCTCCTCGACGCTGAAGCTCGGGAACATCACGCGGTCCTCCGGGGCATAGCCGATGCCGTGGCGGGCGCGGTCGCGCGCCGGCACGGCGACCAGGTCCTGGCCGTCGAGCAGCACGCGACCCTCGTGGCCTTCGCGGAAGCCCATCAGCAGCCGCAGCAAGGTGGTCTTGCCCGCGCCATTGCGGCCCACGACGGCGACGGTGCTGCCGCGCGGCAGCGTGCAGCTCACGTCGCGCAGCACGCGCACGCCGGCGATGGTGGTGGAGACGTTGTCGACGGTCAGCATGTCATTCCCCGATCACGTTGCGGATCACGACCGGATCGGACAGCACGTCCTGCGGCCGCCCGTCCGCCGCGATGCGGCCGGCGATCCACGCGGCGAGCCGGGTCGCGTACTGGCGGACGATGTCGATGTCGTGTTCGATGAAGATGCTGGTGACCTTGCGCTCGTCGAGCGCGCGCATCAGCACGGCCATCAGCGCGTGCTTCTCGTCGGTGGAGACGCCGCTCGTGGGTTCGTCCATGATCATCAGCTTCGGCCGCAGCACCAGCGCCATCGCCACGTCGAGCAGCTTGCGCTGGCCTTCCGGCAGGTCGCCCGCGATGTCGTCGGCGCGGCCCGCCAGCTGCAGCAGCTCCAGCGTGTTGTCCACCTCGTCGGCGTCCACCGCGCGGTCGAGCGAGCGCCACAGTCCACCGCCGCGCCGGTGCACGGACGAGGCGGCGATCAGCAGGCAGTCGCGCACCGTGTGTTCGGTGAACACCTGCGGCAGCTGGAACGACCGGCCCACGCCGCGCCGCGTGATGGCACGCGGGCTCTGGCCGGTCACGTCGGCACCGTCGAACTTCACCTGGCCGGCATCGGCCTTCAGGTAGCCGGTGCAGATGTTGATGAACGTCGTCTTGCCGGCGCCGTTCTGGCCCACCACGGCGAGGCGTTCGCCTTCCTTCAGGTCGAAGTCGATGCCGTCGGCGGCCACGATGCCGCCGAACCGCAGCGAGAGGCCCCTCGTGCTCAACAGGCTTGCCGCGGCTTCGCTCATGCCACCACCTCCTTCACGACGTTCTTGCGGACCGCACGGGCCTTGGGCTCGGGCGGCTTGCAGCGCCGGACCAGCAGGCCGTAGAGCCCCTTCGGCGCGACGAACACCATCACGATCAGCACGATGCCCAGCGCGAGCTGCCAGGCGCCCGTCAGCAGCGACGCGGCATACAGCTTCACGAACTCGAACACGAAGGCGCCGATGAACGCGCCGAGGGCATGGCCCGACCCGCCGAGGATGGCGATGAAGACCAGTTCGCCCGAACGCACCCAATAGCCCATGTCGGGCGTGACGAGGCCCTGCGTCAGCGCGAACAGCGTGCCGCCCAGGCCGCACAGCGTGGCCGACAGCACGTAGCCGCCCCAGAAGACCCGCTTCGCGGAGATGCCCAGGTACTCCAGCCGCGTCTCGTTGGTCTTCAATGCGGCGAGGCACTGGCCGTTGACGCCGCCGAAGTAGCGCATCACGAGGACGCCGCCGCCGACCGCGAGCACGAGGCCGAGGCCGAGCAGTGCCGTCTCGAAGTCCTCGCGCTCCATGACGAAGCCGGCGAAGGCCGGGCGGTCGAAGCGCAGGCCGTCGGTGCCGCCGGTGAGCCCCCCGAACTTGCCGAGCACCGAAAACAGCACCATCGAGAACGCGAGGTTCAGCATGCCGAAGAAGATGCCGCGGTAGCGCACCATGAACACGCCGATGAGCGCGGCGGCCGCGATGGACACCATGGTGCCCAGCACGACGAGCCACAGCGTGTCGAGGTGGAACGCGCGGCCGAGGAACGCGACCGCGTAGCCGGACACGCACGCGTACATCGCGTGGCCGAACGACACCTGGCCGGCGCGGATCAGCACGATGATGCCGGTGACGGCCAGGCCGTGCGAGATCGCCATGAGCACCGGGGTCTTGAGCCACGGCATGGAGAGCGAGACGCCCAGCACCGCGAGCACGAGCACCGCGACGAGTGAAACGAGGGTGGCGGTGCGCATGTCAGATCCTCCGCGCGGCCACGCTCGAGAACAGGCCTTCGGGCCGCACGAGCAGCACGGCGACCATGATCAGGTAGGGAACGAGCACTTCGATCTCCGGAAGCAGGTACACCGAGAACGACCGCGCCATGCCGATCATCAGCGCCGCGATGGCGGCGCCGCCGATCTGGCCCAGGCCCGCCGTGGCGACGACGGCGAACGACAGCACGAGCATGTCGGCGCCGATGCCGGGCGTGAACGACGTGGTGGGCGACGCGAGCGCCCCGCCCAGCGCGCCCAGCACACCGCCGAGGGCGATGGTGAGCCAGGTGACCCGCTGCGCGTTCACCCCCATCGCGATGGCGACCTCGCGGCTGTGGGTGACCGCGGTCACCTGCCGGCCGATGGCCGTGCGGCCCAGGAACCACCGCAGCCCGATCAGCGCGGCGATGGCGACCGCCGGCAGCACCAGGAGCTGGTACCGGGTGTAGGTCACGCCCGCCACCTCGAGGGTGCCGAACTGGTTCACGACCTCCGACACGAACACCGGCTGCACGCCCCAGATGAGGCGCTGCAGGTCCTCCAGCACCATGAAGGCGGCGAAGGTGACCAGCAGCTGCAGGATCGGGTCCTTGTCGAGGATGCGGCGCAGCAGCGTGAACTCGAGCACCGAGGCGAGCAGCGAGCCGATGACGATGGCCGCCAGGAACAGCGCGGGCAAGGCGAGCCAGCTGGGCAACCCGAACCGCGTGATGGCGAGACCCAACGTGGCGGCGAAGTAGCCGCCCCACGCGTACAGGCTGCCGTGGGCGATGTTGAGGATGCGCATCACGCCGAAGATCAGCGTGAGGCCCAGGGCGACCACGAACAGCAGCGCCGCATAGGACGCGCCATCCATGAGCGCGAGAACGATCAGCGAGGCGTCCATGGCGTCAGGCGACGGGACCGCGCGTCACTTGAAGTCGTGTGTCTTGAACTGCTCGGTGCCCAGCAGCCGGGCCATGTCCGGGCGAAGCCCCTTGATCCACTCCAGCGACATCTGGCCCACCGGCGGGGTCACCAGCTCGGCCGGCACCAGCACCATCTTGTCGATCACCGCGAACGGGTACTTCGGGTCCCGCTTCGTGACGCCCAGCAACTGGGCCTCCAGGCTCTGGCCGTCCTCGCGCATCGAGAGCTCTCGGCCGTAGGCCTTGAACTTGTTCGAACGCATCGCCTGGGCCACCTGCTCCGGCGCCGGCCACTTGCCCCCGTTGGCCTTCAGCGCACCTTCGTAGCCGGCCTTCAGGCCCACGAGAGCCTGGGCCATGTGGTACGCCGGGTAGATCGGGTACGACTTCGTGCGGGCGCGGAAGCGGGTGACGAAGTCCTTGTGGGCGGCGTCGTTGACGGTCTCCGGGTGCGCCCAGTAGTGGTCCCCACGGGCGCCGGCGATGATGCCCGCGGGCACCGCATCGCCCAGGCGCTCGAGCGAACTTTCGATCAGCGGCATCACGAAGGTCGTCGTGGGCTTGAACAGGCCGCGCTGGCCGGCCTGGCGCACGAAGGTGTCGAGGTCCCCGCCCCACGAGGTGTTGAGCACCACGTCGGGGCGCAGCGCCTGCAGGCGGGAGATCTCCGTCGAGAAGTCGGACGCGCCCACCTTCGGGAACATCTCGGCCACCACCTTGACGTCGGGGCGCAGCACCTTGAGCGTGTTCAGCACGATCTCGGCGGAGTCGCGGCCCCAGGCGTAGTCCTGGTTGACGACGGCAATGGTCTTGAAGTCCGGGCGCACCTTGAGCAGGTACAGCACCGTGGCCACCATCTCGGTCGTCGCGTTCGCCTGGGTGCGCACGACGTACTTGTAGCGCTTGTTCTCGAGGATCTTCTCGGTGCCGCAGTCCCACATGATGTTGAGGACCTTCAGGTCCTCGGCCACCGGCGCGAGGGTGTTGCAGTTGCCGCTGGAGATCGAGGCGAGCATGGTGCGCACGCCCTGCTCCTGCACCACGCGGCGGTACTCGGAGAGCAGCTTGTCGCCGCCGATGCCCTCGTCGATGAAGATCGGCGTGACCTTCACGCCGCCGATGCCACCGGCCTTGTTGATGTCCTCGATCAGCATCTCCGCCGCGGCCTTGGCCGGCACGCCGAACACCGACGCGGCGCCCGACGTGAAGGTGGTGATCCCGATCTTCAGCTCGGCCGGTTTCTCCTGCGCCGAGGCGCCACCGTGCAGGAACATCGACGCGGCCAGAAGGCCACTGAACAGAACTCGATTCATCGTTATCTCCGTCCGGAAGGGATTGCGGGGGGCGTTGGGTGCGGCCAGTGTGCCGAGGGGGTGCCCGGGACGGAATTCGCGAATGTGGAGGGGCACCTTCGCCAATGCCGAATCCGGGTGAACCCGGAGGTCAGAAGGACCGCGGCAGGCCGAGCACGTGCTCGGCGATGTACGAGTAGATGAGGTTCGTGGAAATCGGCGCCACCTGGTACAGGCGCGTCTCACGGAACTTGCGCTCGATGTCGTACTCGTTCGCGAAGCCGAAGCCACCGTGGGTCTGCATGCAGACGTTCGCGGCCTCCCAGGAGGCCTTGGCCGCGAGGTACTTCGCCATGTTGGCCTGCGCGCCGCAGGGCCGGTGCGCGTCGAAGCGGTGGGCGGCCTCGAACCGCATCAGGTTGGCCGCCTCGATTTCGATGAACGCATCGGCGATCGGGAACTGCACGCCCTGGTTGCGCCCGATGGGCCGGTCGAACACGATGCGTTCGTTGGCGTACTTGCGCGCCCGCTCGATGAACCAGTAGCCGTCGCCGATGCACTCCGCCGCGATCAGCGTGCGCTCGGCGTTGAGCCCGTCGAGGATGTACTTGAAGCCCTGTCCTTCCTCGCCGATCAGGTTCTCGGCCGGAATCTCGAGGTGGTCGAAGAAGAGTTCGTTGGTCTCGTGGTTCACGAGGTTGGGGATCGGGCGCACGGCGAGCCCCTTGCCGATGGCCTCGTGCAGGTCCACGATGAAGACCGACATGCCCTCGGACTTGCGCTTCACGTCGGCCAGCGGCGTGGTACGGGCCAGCAGGATCATCAGGTCCGAGTGCTGCACGCGCGAGATCCACACCTTCTGGCCATTCACGACATAGCGGTCGCCCTTGCGGACGGCCGTCGTCTTGATCTTCGTGGTGTCGGTGCCCGTGGTGGGTTCGGTGACCGCCATCGACTGGATGCGCAGCTTGCCGGCCGCGATGGCCGGCAGGTACTTTTCCTTCTGGGCGGCGCTGCCGCTGCGCAGCAGCGTGCCCATGTTGTACATCTGGCCGTGCACCGCGCCGGCGTTGCCGCCGCAGCGGTTGATCTCCTCCATGATGACCGTGGCCGCCGTGAGGCCGAGGCCCGTGCCGCCGTATTCCTCGGGAATCATCGCGGCGAGCCACCCGGCCTGGATCAGCGAATCGACGAACGCCTCGGGGTAGGCCTTCTTCTCGTCGACCTCGCGGAAGTACTCGTCGGGGAACTGGCGGCAGAGCTGCCGCACGGCATCGCGGATCTCCTGGTGCTCGTCGGGTTCGTTGAACATCGTCTTGTCCTCGTCGTGGAAGGGCGGGACCCTCGCGCCATGACGGCGCGAGTGGGGCCGAGCGCCGCGTCCACGGACGGGAACGACGGCGGCGGCCATGTTCGCGAGGCGCGGCTTGCCGCGCAATTCGCGAATGTGGAAGCGTCCCTTCGCGGCGGTGGAACCGGCGCGACTCTCCGGGCGAGCGGCACGCCCTCGGGGGCACCGTGCACACCCGCATTGATCCGGATCAACCTTCCGTCACTGGACAGGGTCGGCGCGTGCTTACCGCACACACCGGGCACGCCTCTGAATCAGCCCGCCGGGATACAGTGCACGGATGGACGCTCCCCCGAGGTCACCCAGCGTGAGCGAACTCGACGGTGAAAGCGCCGAAGCGTCCCGGCTCGGACGCGTGCTGGTCCTCTGCAACATCGTCATCCTGGTCCTGCTGGCATTCGCCGCGGCGCGGATCCTGTACGTCAGCCATGCCACCCACGCCGCGCAGGCCCAGCAGGCGGCAGAAAACCTCGCGAGGATCCTGAGCCTGAGCCTGGCCGGCGAAATCCGGCTCGTGGACAACGCGTTGCGCGCCACGCGAGATGCCGTGGACGACCTGCCCGCAGACACCGAACGGCCCGAAGTGGTCCGGGCCCTCGCGGAGCGCAACCGGCGGCACGTGCCGGGGATCGACGACGTGCGAGTCACCGACCAGTCGGGACGCGTGATCGGCGAACCGGGCTTCCCGCTTCACGTCGGGGACCGGGATTATTTCCAGGCGTCCCTGTTGGCCCCGGAAGCGCTGGTGGTATCGGAGCCGCTGAAGGACCGCCTCACCGGGCAGTGGGGCCTGGCGCTGTCGCGGGCCCGGAGCGCCGCGGATGGTGTACCGCGCGGGGTGGTCTATTCCCACTTGTCCACCGCGCACCTGCTGCGTTCGCTGGAACAGGTCGACGCGGGGCGCATGGGTGCGGTATCGCTGCGGACGTCCTCGCTGCACCTTGTCGCGCGCAAGTCGGACGAACCGACGCCGGACTCGGCCATCGGCTCGGCCCAGGTGTCGCCCGGGCTGCGCGAGGCAGTGCAGAAGAACCCTGTACAGGGGTTCTATGTTTCGCGCACCGCCATCGACGGGGTGGAACGCGCGAACGCCTACCGGCAGGTCGACGGTTACCCGCTGACGGTGATCGTGGGACTCGGCACGCGGGAGTTCTTCCGACCCTGGCGGCGCGAGGCCGCCAGCACGATCGCGCTCGCCGGCTCGCTCGCCGCCCTTGTCGTCGGCCTGTCCGTGGTGGTTTTCCGGGACCAGGAGAAGCAGTTGGCGATGCGAGGGTCAATCCAGCGCCTGCTGAGGGAACAGCAGATCGTCCTGGACAACGAACTCGTGGGCATGACCCGCGTGCGCGAGCGGGTCGAGGTGTGGCACAACAAGGCGCTGGAACGCATGTTCGGCTACGGTCCGGGCGAACTGTCTTCACAGCCCTCGAGGCTCCTGTATCCCGACGACGCCTCGCACGAGCAGATCGGCCGAGCCTATGCGTTGCTCGCGCGCGGAGAACCGTTCCGCACCCAGCTCGAGATGCGCCGCAAGGATGGCAGCCTGATCTGGGTGGATCTGAGCGGCGTCGAACTGCCCCACGGCGATTCCCTCTGGATGATGGTCGACATCACCGCGATCAAGGTCATCGAGCACGAGGCACGGCATGCCGCGCAGCACGATGAACTGACGGGGTTGCTGAACCGCGCCGGGCTGGACGCCCACCTCGCCGCCCTGCTCTCCACCACTCGCGAGGCGGGAGCACCGCTGGCCCTCTGCTTCATCGACCTCGACGGCTTCAAGGCCGTCAACGACGCGCACGGGCACGACGCCGGAGACTCGCTGCTTCGCATCGCCGCACAGCGGCTGACGGCCTGCACCCGCAGCGGCGACGTCGTCGCCCGCCTCGGCGGGGACGAGTTCGTCGTGCTGCTCACATCGTTCCGGGAGCTCGCGGAGATCGCGCTCGTCATGCAACGGGTCGTCGACGCACTGTCGGCGCCCGTTGTGCTTCACGGAGACGGCGACGTCCATGTCGGCGCGAGCGTGGGCGTCGCCCTGTTCCCCGCCGACGGAGAGGACGCGGCCACCTTGCTGGCCCATGCGGACATGGCGATGTACGCGGCCAAACATGCAGGCAAGGGCTGCATACGCTACCACCAAGCTCCTCCCTAGAGTCCAGCAGCCAGGTGGACGTCCGCCACGGAACGGGCAAGGAACGCGTCGGCAAGTTCGCGGACTGACGGCGGGTGCCAAGCCGGAGAAAGGTGCAGCGACGTCAGTCCATCACGATCGACTGCTGCGCCCCGTCCCTCACCACGACAAACCCCGCGCGGCTGGCGCGCCGCCATGCGAACAGCCGCCGCGAGAGGTCGGCGCTGTCCGCAACCTCGGTCTGGTCCATGCGAAGGACGATGTCGCCCACCCGGAAACCGGCACGCTCCGCCAAGCTTCCCTGTCCCACGTCGGAGATGATGGCCCCGCGCGTCGTGGGCAGGCCGGCGAGGAACGCCACGGGCGGCGACACGTCCTCGAACCGGGCGCCCAGGCGCGGCCGCGCGTTCTCCGGGCTGCCCTGGAGTTCACGCGCGACCTGGAGAACCAGGTCGATCGGGATCGACAGACTCACGCCGGTTCCCTGGGCCCCCACCACCGTCCGCACGTTCATGCCCACCACGGCACCGCTGAGGTCGAGCAGCGGGCCGCCGGAATTCCCGGGGTTCAACGAGATGTTCGTCTGGATGAACATGCCTTCGGTGTCCTCGCCGAAGTGGCGCAACGAACCGCCCACGACGCCCGCCAGCACCGACCGCCTCAGTCCGAACGGTTCGCCGACGGCGAGCACCCAGTCGCCGGGCTGCAGCGATGCGCCCCTGCCGACGCGGACCGGCACGCTGTCCTCCATCGGCACGCGGATCACCGCGATGTCGAGGTCCTTGTCTTCGGCGACCTTCTCCGCCCGGTGGAGCCGCTGGTCGGCGAGGCGCACCAGGATCGTTTCGTAATCGGAGGTGACGTGCGCCGCCGTCACCACGGTGCCGCGTCCGTCGACGAAGAATCCCGCCCCCACGGAGCCGTCGGACAGGGCGAGTTCGCCGAAACGCTCCGGTTGGGACTCGAGGCCGTAGACACCGACGACACTCGGCATCGTGCGCTCCAGGGTCGGTGAAAAGGTCGCGGGAAGCGGCCGGGGCGTCTGCAGTCCGACGCAGGCGGACAGAAGCGCAGCCGCAGGAAGTGCAACGAGGTATCGGAGGAAGTGCAGGCGTCTCATGCACAAAGTGTGCACGGCACCTCCGGCACGGGCTTGACGCGGATCAACGCGTTCATCGACCGCGTTCGGGGTCTCGCGGTTCCGAAAGGCAGGGCGATCGCATCGAAACGACAGCTGCGAACGCGCGCACGTGCGTGCCGTGGCCCCGGCGTCCCCTTGCGCTGCGTCAAGCGCCCCGCCCCTCGCATCGCAACAATGGACTGCTCCGTCCGCCCCGGCGCGACGCACCTGATTCGACACCCGCCCGCTGCCGGGCGCCAATGCCACCGCCGAGATCCGCATGTCAACATTCGCCGTTGCCCCGCCCCCTCCCTCCGGCTCGCCGTGGCCCGGCGCACGCGAGCGCTGCGACAGCCCCTGGTTGAACGGGACCGAACGCCTTCCCGACGGCGCCGGTGCTGCGGCACGTCAAGCCGGGCGCGACCTGGAACTCGATGCCAGCATGCCGTTTCCGATCGCTCCGGCCACGGCCTGGGGCGCCTTTGCGGACTGGTGGGTGCACGTGTGGTCGTCGCCCGCGAAGCAGCTGGACATGGCCCGATCGGCCGCGCGCCTGGGCGTAGACCTGCTCGCGGTCGCCATGGGCCAAGCGCTCACCGAGCCCCTTCCGCAGGACAAGCGGTTCGACGACGAAGCCTGGCGCCAGGAGCCGTTCCGCTGCCTCGTGCAGGCCTTCCTGCTCCACCAGTCCTGGTGGCAACGGGCGACCCGCGACGTGCCGGGCATGAGCCGCCACCACGCCGACATGGTCAGCTTCGCCGCGCGTCAGTGGCTGGACATGATGGCGCCGGCGAACTTCATCGTGTCGAATCCGGTGGTGCTCCGCCGCACGGCACGCACGGGAGGGCGCAACCTCCTGGCCGGCGCGGTCAACGCTGCCGAAGACATGCGGCGCGAGCTGGCCGATCTCCCGCCGGTCGGCGCCGAAGCGTTCAAGCCGGGCGAAACGGTGGCCGTCACACCCGGGCGCGTGGTGTTCCGCAACCGGCTCATCGAGCTGATCCAGTACGCCCCGGCGACGCGATCCGTCCACGCCGAACCCATCCTGCTGGTGCCGGCCTGGATCATGAAGTACTACGTGCTGGACCTGTCCCCGCACAACTCGATGGTGCGCCACCTCGTCGCGAAAGGGTTCACGGTGTTCGTCGTTTCCTGGAAGAACCCGGACGCGGCGGAGCAGGACCTCGGAATGGACGACTATGCCAACCTCGGTGTGCTGGCGGCGCTCGACGAGGTGGCCCGCATCGTGCCCGGCGCCAAGGTCCATGCCTGCGGCTATTGCCTCGGCGGCACGCTGTTGTCCATCGTCGCGGCGTCGCTTGGCCGCGCCGCGCGCGACGCGCTCAAGTCGGTCACCCTGCTCGCCGCGCAGACCGACTTCACCGAGCCGGGCGAACTGGGCCTGTTCATCGACGAAAGCCAGGTGGACATGCTGGCGCGCAGGATGCGGCGCACGGGCTACCTCGACAAGACGGACATGCGCGCGGCCTTCCAGCTGCTCCGGTCGAACGACCTGGTCTGGTCCTACCGGATGCGCAGCCAGCTGCTCGGCGAGCGCCAGCCGATCACCGACCTGATGGCCTGGAATGCCGACGGCACCCGGCTGCCGCGGAGGATGCACGTCGAGTACCTGCGCGAGCTGTTCCTCCGCAACGCACTGGCGCGGGGGGAGTTCGCGCTGAACGGGAAGGTCGTCAACCTTTCGGACATCCGCGTCCCCGTCTTCAGCGTCGGGACAGTGCAGGACCACGTGGCGCCTTGGCGCTCGGTGTTCAAGCTGCACGCACTCACGGACGCGGAGCAGACCTTCGTGCTCACCGCGGGCGGGCACAACGTCGGCATCGTCAACCCGCCGGGCCAGAACGAACGCTCGAGCTTCAGGCTGCGAACACAGCACCCGGGCGACCGTCTCCTCACGGCGGACCAGTGGCTCGCGGCCGCGCCGCAACAGCCGGGCTCCTGGTGGACGGCCTGGTTCGACTGGCTGGCGAATCACTCCGGCCCCCGGACGCGGGCGCGAACGCTGGAGCGTCCCGAAGGACACGCGTCGCTCGGCGATGCGCCCGGGACGTACGTCCAGGAACGCTGACGTCCGCGGAAGGCGGCTGCCTTGAGCCTGGTCAAGGGCTCGCGCGGCACTCGTCCTAAGCTGTCCGCATCCATGTCCTTGAGGGAATCAGCGATGGATGCAATGTCAGACAACACAGCGCCGGTGAACGGCGCCACCGCGGACCCGGTCACCGGATTCGCGAGCCTCGTGCTGGAGAACCTGGCGCGCCTTCAGCGATGGCAGTTCGAGACGGCGCTGGCGTGGCAGGTGTCGTGGACGGCCGTGGCGCAGGAGGTGTTCGACGAATGGGCATGCCGCTTCGGGGGCGGCGTGCCCCTTGACGGCTGATGGCACTGCATGCGACCTCCAGCCGTCCCGTGTTCCGGATCCACGGCGTCGGCAAGGCGTACGGCCATGGTCCGGCACGGGTCGAGGCCCTCCGCTCGGTCGACCTGGAGATCGACGGCGGGGAGTTCATCGTGCTGCTCGGGCCATCCGGCAGCGGGAAGTCGACGCTGTTGAACATCCTCGGCGGCCTCGACGTGCCCAGCTCGGGCCAGGTGTTGTTCAGGGACCACGACCTCACGGCGGCCGACGATCGCGCGCTGACCACCTACCGCCGGGAACACGTCGGGTTCGTGTTCCAGTTCTACAACCTGATCCCGAGTCTCACCGTGCGCGAGAACGTGGCCCTGGTGACCGACATCGCTCGCGACCCGATGCCCGTCGACGAGGCGATCGCCCTGGTCGGCTTGTCCGAGCGTGGCGGCCATTTTCCCGCGCAGCTGTCCGGCGGGGAGCAGCAGCGGGTCGCCATCGCGCGGGCCATCGTGAAGCGTCCGTCCGTGCTGCTCTGCGATGAACCGACGGGCGCACTCGACTATCTGACCGGGAAGCTCGTCCTCGAAGTCATCGCGCGCATCAACGCCGAAGTGGGCACCACGACGATCGTCATCACGCACAACGCGGCAATCGCGGCAATGGCGGACCGGGTGGTGTACCTGGGCGACGGGCGGATCCAGCGCATCGACCGCAACACGACGAAGAGGTCACCGGCGGAGTTGTCCTGGTGACCCGGGCCCTCGACCGCAAGCTGCTGCGCGATCTCCGCCTGATGTGGAGCCAGGCGTTGACGATCGCGCTCGTGGTGGCCAGTGGCGTCGGCGGATTCATCACGAGCCTCTCGGCGGTGGAATCGCTGTCCGCGGCCCGCGATCGCTTCTATGCCGAGGGCCATTTCGCCGACGTGTTCGCGAGCGTGAAGCGGGCGCCCCTCGCCCAGGCGGAGACCCTCCGCGAGGTGCCTGGGGTCGCGGATGTGCAGGCGACGCTCGAGGAGGTGGTGCGCGTGGAACTCGCGGGTGTGGCGGATCCCATCCTCGGGCAACTGATCGGGCTCGATGGTGGGCGCCCTCCCCGCATGAACCGCGTGGTGCTCAGCCAGGGGCGCTTTCCCGCAGCCGCCTCGGAAAGCGCGGCCGACGGGGCGATCGAGGCGCTCGTTTCCGAAGGCTTCGCGCAGGCCTGGCACCTGTCGCCGGGAGACCGCCTCGGTGCGCGGATCAACGGCCGGCAACGGACGCTGGTGGTCGTGGGAGTCGCGTTGTCGCCGGAGTTCATCTTCGCCGGGCTCTGGGGCATGCCCGACACACGCGGTTTCGGCATCTTCTGGGTCGACCGCGAGGTGCTCGCCTCGGCGTTCGACATGCGCGGAGCGTTCAATCGCGTGGCGGTCAAACTCGCGCCGGGCGCATCCGAGCGGCAGGTCGTCGACGGTGTCTCCCGCCGCCTGTCCGCCTTCGGCGGCAGACAGGCGCACGGCCGGGAGGACCAGACCTCGCACGCCATGCTGGACAACGAGATCGAGGAGCAACGCGTGCTCGGAACGGCGCTGCCCGCAATCTTCCTGGCGGTGGCCGCGTTCCTGCTGAACGTCGTGGTCTCCCGCCTCGTGTCCGCTCAGCGCGAGCAGATCGCCGCGCTCAAGGCCCTCGGTTACGCGAACCGCCTCATTGCCGCGCATTACCTCAAGCTGGTGCTGAGCATCGTGGCGGGTGGGCTCGCACTGGGCGTGGTGCTCGGCGGGCGCCTCGGTGCGGCCCTCACCCGCCTGTATGCCGACTTCTTCCACTTCCCGGCGTTCGAGCATCACATTCCGGCGTCGCTCGTGCTGATCAGTCTGGCGGTCACGGGCCTGACCGCCGTCGCCGGAACGCTGCACGCGATCCTCGGCGTCGCACGGCTGGCGCCGGCCGCGGCGATGCGTCCGCCGGCGCCGGCGACGTACGGAGCCACCCTGCTCGACCGCATCGGGCTGGATGGCATGAGCCCGGCGCTGCGGATGGTCGTTCGCAACATGGCGCGGCGGCCGCTGCGCACCACGCTGGCGACCCTCGGCGTGGCCGCCGCGGTGGCGATCGTCGTGATGGGCAATTTCCTCCGGGACGCGATCGACGTCGTCGTGGACTCGCAGTTCGTGTTGAGCCTGCGCGGCGACATCACGCTCTGGTCCGCCGACGCCGTGGACGACCGCGTCCAGCTCGAGCTGCGGCGGCTCCCGGGTGTCTCGGCGGTCGAGTCGACCCGATTCGTCCCGGTCACGTTCGTTCGCGGGCACCGCCGTGTCAAAAGCATGATCCGGGGTTACGCGGCGCAGCCCGAGCTCTACCGCCTGATCGACGCGGCGAACCGCCACATCCCGCTGGAGGGCCGGGGACTGATTCTCAACGACCGGCTCGCGGCCCAACTCGGCGTGCGGGTCGGCGACCGCGTCCAGGTGGAGGTGCTCGAAGGGCGCGAGCGCACGCTCGAACTCACGGTGGGCGCCACGGTCCGCGAGATGATGGGACTCAACGCGTACATGGACCGGCCCTCCCTGAACCGGGCGCTCGGCGAAGGAGACCTCGCCACCGGCTTCGTTCTGGCGGTGGCCCCGGATGGAGGGGTGCGGGTGCTCGAAGCCAGCAAGGCGCTGCCCCGCATCGCCGGTGCGTGGAGCAAGGCCACCATGCTTGCGAACATGCAGGCCATCAGTGCACGCAATGTCCGGATCATGAGCACGATCCTCACCGCGTTCGCCGCCGTCATCGCGGTCGGGGTCGTCTACAACAATGCGCGAGTCGCCCTCGCGGAACGCGCGTGGGAGCTCGCGAGCCTGCGCGTTCTCGGTTTCACGCGCGCGGAGGTGTCGGCGTTGCTGCTCGGCGAGCTGGGGCTCGTGATCGCCATGGCCCTGCCCGTGGGCATGGTGCTGGGGTGGGGGTTGACCCACGGCCTGAGCGAACTGCTGGCGTCGGACCAGTTCCACTTTCCCGCGGTGGTCCGCGCACGCACTTATGCCGGGTCGGCCTTGTGCGTCGTGGCGGCCGGCGTGGCCAGCGCGCTCGTGGTGAAGAGGCGCATCGACCGTTTGGACATGGTCTCTGCTTTGAAGACAAGGGATTGAGATGAAACGAAGCACCCGGGCGGCCAGCGCCCTGGCCACCGTCGCCGCGCTCGGCCTGCTCGGCTGGGCGTTCGCGCCACGGCCCATCGAGGTCGAGACCGCATTCGCCGCGAAGGGCCCCTTCCTCTCGACGATCGACGAAGACGGGCGCACGCGCCTGCGTGACCGGTACAGCGTCTCGGCCCCCGTCGCCGGGCGGCTGATGCGCGTGGTGCTGAAGGAAGGCGATGTCGTGCAGGAAGGCGCCGTGGTCGCCGAGATACTCCCCGTCCTTCCGCCCATGCTGGACGAGCGCACCCTGCGGGAGTACCGGGCGCGCTGGGCCGCGGCACAGGACCAGGCAGCGCGCGCCGCCGCGCGGGTCGACCTCGCACGCGTCGGTGTGCAGCAGGCGCGCAACAGCGCTTTGCGCACCGAGCAACTGGCGTCGCAGGGGTTCGTGTCGCTAACCCGGCTGGAGGCGGACCGCCTGTCGGTGGAGGCGGCCGAGAAGGAGCTCGCCGCGTCCACCCAGGAACGCCGCGCCGCGGAGCACGGTGTGGACCAGGCCCGCGCGGCGCTGGCCGCGGTGCAGGGGTCTCGGCAACATGCGCGCGCCTTTGCCTTGCGCGCGCCCGTGTCGGGCCAGGTGCTGCGTGTGGCCCAGGCGAGCGAAACCGTCGTCCCGATGGGTGCGCCCGTCCTCGAACTCGGTGACACCACACGTCAGGAAGTCGTCGCCGAGCTCCTCACGTCCGACGCGGTGAAGGTGAGGCCCGGCGCGCAGGTCCTGATCGAACGGTGGGGGGGCCCCGGCACGCTGGCGGGGACGGTCCGGCGGATCGAACCGTCGGGCTACACGAAGGTGTCGGCCCTGGGAGTCGAGGAACAGCGTGTCAACGCTGTGATCGACCTGACCAGCCCGCCGACGCAACGGACGGGCCTCGGCGACGGCTACCGTGTCGGGGTCCGCGTGGTCACCCTGTCGCTGCCGGCGGCGACCCAGGTTCCGGTCAGCGCGGTGTTCCCGATCCCCGCTGCGACAGCGCAGGCGCCGGAGTCCTTCGCGGTCTTCCGCGTCGAGGGCGGTCGGGCCCGACTCACGCCCGTGACGATCGGGGCCCGCAACGGCCACACAGCCTGGATTCAGGAAGGCGTGTCCCCCGGTGCAGAGGTCATTGTCTACCCGCCCGCGTCGCTCGAAGACGGCCACCGCATCCGGACACGCAAGGTCTGACGCGCGGACGCGTTTCAGGAGCGAACCCGGCGCCGAAGCAGATGAGGCTGAACCTCGGCGTGGCCTCGCGATGCAGCCTCGCGTGCAGGCGCCGGGCTGCCGTCACCCTTCGTCGCGCCGAGGGGGCCGCCTGGACTCCTGGCCACCGCGGGCGATCGAACGCAGCAGCCAGAGGGCGCCTGCGCAGGCACCCGTGAACCCGAGGAGGCCGAACGCGGGCAGCCCCCACAGTTCGGGCCCCCCCTGGACCGTCATCACGATGGACGAGCCGATGATGAGCGCGGCGACGACCAGGCCGACCGTGAGACGGCTGGCGGCTCGGTCGAGCTGATCGCCGGCGCGCTGCAGTCCCCGGACCTCGATGTGCACCTGAGCGCCGCCGTGACGAACGCTCCGGAGCAGGTGTGCCAGGTCGTCCGGCACGCGGGTGAGCAGGTCGAACATCCGGTTCGCCGAACGCCATCCGCGGCGGGCGAGCGCACGCGGCTGGTAACGTGCCCGCATCGCCTGCTTCAGCATCGGCAGGGCTTCCGTGGTCAGGTGGAAGTTCGGGCAGAGGGCACGTCCCATGCCCTCCGCGGAAATGAACGCCTTGATCAGGAGGGCCAGGTCCGCGGGCAGCGAGAGGCGGTGCCTGCGCAGGATGCCGGTCACGTCCAGCAGCATGTCGGAGAGGCTCAGCCGGGCGAGCGGCGTGCCGTGGTAGTCGTCGACGAAGGCCTCGATGTCGGCACGCAGGACGTTCTCCTCCATGCCGGCCCCGTCGTCGGCCCAGTCCAGCAGCACGTCCGTGACCGCGGAGGCGTCGCGTTGCACGAGGCCGAGCATCAACTGGAGCAGTTCGCCACGCCGCTGCGCCGAAAGGCGCCCCACCATGCCGAAATCGATGAAGGCGACGCGGTTGTCGCTCAGGTAGAACACGTTGCCGGGGTGGGGGTCCGCATGGAACACGCCATCCTCCACGATCATCTTCATGACGGCACGGGCCCCGCGGCGGGCGAGCAAGGAGCGGCTGAGCCCGGCCTGGTCGACACGCTCCAGCGCGTCGCCCGGGATGCCGCCGATGAACTCCTGCACGTTGACGCGCGTCCGCGTCCAGCCCCAGAAGACGCGAGGGATCACGATGCCCGAGTCGGCACTGAAGTTCGCGGCGATCCGTTCGGCATGCCGGCATTCGTTCGCCAGGTCCAGCTCCCGCCGGAGTGAGCGGCCGAACTCGCGCACCCATGCAACGGGCCGGTAGGGACGCAGTGCCGGCCACTCGCGCGCCGCCAGCCCGGCGAGGCGTTCGAGCAGGTGGAGGTCGGCTTCGACGATGCGCTCGATGCCCGGCCGCCGCACCTTCATCACCACCTCGGTCCCGTCCCGGAGACGCGCCCGGTGCACCTGCGCGATCGAGGCCGCGGCGACGGGCTCCGGGTCCAGGGCCTCGAAACCCGTTTCCCAGTCCTCCCCCAGGTCTTCGGCCAGTTGCTTCCGCAGCTGTTCGAAGTCGACGGCGGCGACCCGGCTGTGCAGCTTGGCGAACTCGGCGATCCATTCCGGACCGAACAGGTCAGCCCGGCCCGCGAGGACCTGACCCATCTTGACGAAGGTCGGCCCCAACTCCTCCAGCGCCCTTCGAACCTGCTCGGGCGGCTGCAGTCTGGCGAGTTCGGCGGACGTGTCCCACTTCACCAGGCGCCCCGCCTGTTCGAGCGCGCCGGCCCAGCCCAGGCGGCGCACCGCGTCGCCCAGGCCGTGCCGGACCAGGACGGACACGATGTGCTGCAGGCGTCCCAGGTCTCGCGCGGTGTCCAGGGTTTCGGTGAGCATGGGCGACGATTCGATGCGGGGAACACCACGATGGCACGCGTCGCCCACCCTCCCCTTGCGTCACGTCAATTGCGCGAGCGGCACGATCCGGCGCGGGCTCGCCGGAGCGCCTCGCCGCGGGCTTGACCCAGCGCAATGCATCGGCAGCCGACCCGCCTACGCTGTCCGTTCCACCTCAGGAGAACGCGATGACTCGAATGAAGGCCGCCATCTTCGTCGAACCCGGACGCATCGTCCTCGACGAGAAACCAGTTCCTGAAGTCGGACCGAGCGACGCGCTCGTGCGCATCACCACCACCACGATCTGCGGCACCGACGTGCACATCCTCAAGGGCGAATACCCCGTCGCACGCGGCCTGACGATCGGCCACGAGCCCGTGGGCGTGATCGAGAAGCTGGGTTCGAGCGTGCGCGGATACGTCGAAGGGCAGCGTGTCATCGCCGGGGCGATCACCCCGAGCGGCTGGAGCCATGCCTGCCTGTGCGGCGTCTGCTCTCAGGACGGTGCCGGAACGCCGCATGGCTGGCGAGCCATGGGAGGCTGGCGCTTCGGCAACACGATCGACGGGTGCCAGGCCGAGTACGTGCTCGTGCCCGACGCGATGGCGAACCTCGCGCCGGTTCCCGATGGACTGACGGACGAACAGGTGCTCATGTGCCCGGACATCATGTCCACGGGATTCAGCGGTGCCGAACGGGCCGGCGTGCGCATCGGCGACATCGTCGCGGTGTTCGCCCAGGGGCCGATCGGCCTGTGCGCCACGGCCGGCGCGCGCCTGAGCGGTGCGAGCGTGGTCATCGGGGTGGACCGGCTGGCGTCCCGCCTGGACATGGCGACACGCATGGGCGCCGACCATGTCATCGACGCATCCCGCGTCGACCCGGTGGACGAGATCATGAGGCTCACCGGCGGCCGTGGGGTCGACGCGGCCATCGAAGCCCTGGGCACCCAGGCCACCTTCGAGGCGGCCCTGCGCGTGCTGCGACCCGGGGGCACGCTGTCGAGCCTCGGGGTCTATTCCACTGACCTCACCCTCCCCCTCGGGGCATTCGCCGCGGGACTCGGCGACCACCAGATCGTGACCACCCTGTGCCCGGGTGGCAAGGAGCGCATGCGGCGCCTCATGTCCGTCGTGGCGTCCGGCCGGGTGGACCTCGGGGCGATGGTGACGCACCGCTTCAAGCTCGACGACATCGAGGCGGCCTATGACCTTTTCGGCCACCAGCGGGACGGCGTGCTCAAGGTGGCCATCACGCCGTGACCCGGCCGGCCTCCGGCCCTCGGTGCTCATGCCCGGGGAGTCACGGCATGGGGCGGTCCGTCCGGATGCCGGATCGGGAGATCCGTCCGGTCGCCCGCCGCGCGAGGCGCCAGGCCGCGGCGGCGGCGGGCAAGGCCAGCAGCCCCCATGTCCATGCGGCGGGCAGCCCCGGCGGAAAACCGAGCGCCCCGCTCACGGCCTCCACCGTCCACATCGGCACGGACGCGGCACACACCGCGAGCACGAGCACGTCGTACGCCGGATTCGGCGCGGGCCGGCCCAGCGGACCGCCCCGGAACCCTCGGAGCATCACCAGGTTCCCCACCACCACCGTGACGAAGGCGGTCGATCGCAGCATGGCATCATCCCATCCGGCGGCGGTGCCCATGATCTGGCCGAGCGCGGTCACGGCCAGGGACGCCCCTCCGATGGCCAGGGCGCGCACCACGTCCCGCCGGGAGAACAACGGGGCATCGGGCCTCCGCGGAGGCCGTCGCATCGTGTCGGTGGCGGCAGGCTCGGCCTCGAACACCAGCGAGCAGGCCGGATCGATGATGAGCTCCAGCAGGACGATGTGCAGCGGCGTCAGCAGCACCGGCCCGCCCAGTACCGGCAGCATCGAGACGCCGACGATCGGCACGTGGACGGCGAACAGGTAGCCCAGCGCCTTCTGCAGGTTGTCGAAGATGCGGCGCCCGCCGCGCACGGCCTCGACGAGCGAGCCGAACCGGTCGTCGAGCAGGACGAGCGCGGCGGCCTCCCGGGCGACGTCGGTCCCGCGCTGCCCCATCGCGACGCCGATGTCCGCCGCCCTCAACGCAGGTCCGTCGTTGACACCGTCGCCCGTCATGGCCACGACCTCACCCTGCGACTGCAGCGCCTGCACGATGCGCAGCTTCTGCGTCGGCGACACCCTCGCGAAGACGCGAACCTGCTTCACGGTCTGCCGGAACATCGGCTCGTCCAGCGCGTCGAGGGCACGGCCTGACAGGCAGCGCTCGTCCATCGGGCCCGGCCCCACGATCCCGGCGGCCGAGGCGATCGCCCACGCGGTCGCGGGGGCATCTCCGGTGATCATGACCACCCGCACTCCGGCCTCCTGGCAGGCCCGGATCGCTTCCGCGACGTCGCTTCGCAGCGGATCCTCGAAAGCGACCAGGCCCAGCGCCTGGTGCCCCACGTCCGGGACGTCGCCGGAGGACGGTGCCACGGATCGCGCGACCGCGATCACCCGCAGCCCCCGCGATGCCCAGTCGTCGGCCTGCGCCTGCAGTCTCGACAAGTGCGACGGATCGCCGCCGCAGCGAGCCAGGACCGCCTCGGGCGCGCCCTTCAGGGCGACGAGGCGGTGGTGGTCCTGTCGCCACACCTGGCACACGAAAGGCCTTCCCGGCGCCACACCCTCCCACTGCAGCACCTCTCCGGCATCGGGGTGCCCGGGAACACAGTCGAACAGGGCCCGGTCCATGGGTTCGATGCCGTCGCGGAGCGCCGCGTCGGCCGCGCCGCGCAGCAGGCCGCCGAACACGTCACCCGGTGGGCCTTGCGTGCGATGCCATCGGGACGTGCCGTCGTCGAGACCGGCCACGACCATGCGGTTCTCCGTCAGCGTCCCCGTCTTGTCGACGCACAGGACGGACGCGGTGCCGAGGGCCTCGATGGCCTGGACGCCGCGTCAGCACCTGGAGGCGGGACAGCCGCCAGGCACCGATCGCCAGCATGATGGCCCAAACCACCGCGAACTCTTCCGGCACGATCGACATCGCCAAGGTCAGGCCCACCAGCAGGCCCGAGACCCACGACGCCGCACGCCAGGCAAAGAGTATCGCCACGAGGATGCAGGTCACCGCCGCCAGCACGGCGACGAACCGCACGAGGCGGGCCAATTGCTCGTGAAGGTGGCTGCGCGGGTCGCCCAGCGATGCCACCGTGCCCCCGACCCGGCCCAGCGCCGTGCGGGAGCCGGTGGCCACGACAACGGCTTCGCCCTCGCCCTGGACCACCAGCGTGCCGGCATGAAGCGACTCGCCGGCGTCCAGCTTGTCGACCGGCACGGACTCTCCGGTAAGGGACGATTCGTCGACGCGCATGCCGTGGCCGCGGAGCAACCGGGCATCACAGGCCAGGCGATCGCCTTCGTGCACACGAAGCCGGTCCCCCTCCACGAGTTCCTGGCTGGAGATGCGTCGCGCGATCCCGTCGCGGATCACCGTGCTGCGCGGGCTGGCCAGCTGGTACAGCGCCTCCAGCACGCGCTGGGTTCGCAGCTCCTGGTAGACGGAGATCGAGGCAACGGCCAGGATCGACACCAGCAGCACGGCCGCATCGCCGAGGTTGCCCAGCATCCCGTACAGCACCATGCAGGCCAGGAGCAGCAACACCATCGGCTGCGACAGCACGAGCCGGAGCGCCGCCATGGGTGTGCGGTGGGCCGGTGGAGGCAGGAGGTTGGGCCCCTGCAGCGCCAGGCGACGCCGCGCCTCCGCCTCCGTCAGGCCGCACTCGGGGACGGACGCGGACATCAGTCGAGCACCACGGAATCGCGAAACTCAGTGACCACGCAACGCCACCCGTGCTGCTCTTCGAGGGCCTGCCGGAGCGCGTCGGCCGACCCGGGTTCGCCGTGCGTGATGAACACCCCGCGCGGTGCGGCCGGCATCGCCCCCGCCCAGGCGAGGAGTTCCGCGCGATCCGCGTGCGCGGACAGGCTGTCGATCATGATCACCTCCGCGCGCACCGGCACGTGCTCGCCGTGGATCTTCACCGTGGGCGCTCCCGCGGCGAGGGCGGCACCGCGAGTCCCCGCGGCCTGGAAGCCCGTGAGCAAGATGCCGTTCCGGGGGTCGGGTGCGTAGGCCTTCAGGTGATGCAGGACCCTGCCGCCCGTCGCCATGCCGCTCGCCGACACGATGATGGCGGGATGCCCGAGGTGGTTCAGGCGCCTTGACTCCGCCGGCCCGGCGGTCACGTTCGCCGAAAAGCACAGCGCGGCCGTCTGCTCGGTGGTCAGCCGATGTTCTTCGCGATGCGCCTGGTAGATCCGCGTGGCCCCTGCGGCCATCGGACTGTTGAGGTAGACCGGCACGTCGGCGATGCGATGCCGCAGCTTCAGTTCGTGGATGGCATGGATCAGCGCCTGGGCCCGGCCGACGGCAAACGCCGGCACGACGCAGACGCCGCCGCGCCCCACGATCCGGTTGATGGCGTCCCCCAGGGCCTGCAGCGGATCCACGGGAGGCCGCAGGCGATTGCCGTAGGTCGATTCGATGACCAGCCAGTCACAGCGCGTGGGCCTCGCCGGCGGATGCATCAGCAGATCGTCGTCGCGGCCCAGATCGCCCGAGAACAGGATGGTCCGGCCGTCCCACCCGACACGCACGCTGGCGGCACCGAGCAGGTGTCCGGCGCACTGGAACGTCACTTGCACACCCGGTACGGGTGCGAACGTCTCCTCGTACCGGGCCGCGCGGAACGACGCGAACGTCGCCTTCGCGTCCTCTTCCGTGTAGAGCGGCAAGGCGGGATGGTGCTTCGAGAATCCGTGCCGGTTGGCGAACTCGGCCTCCTCCTCGAGCAGGCGGCCCGAATCTGGCAGCAGCAGCTGGCACAGGTCACGGGTGGCGCTCGTGCACCACACCCGGCCGTGGAAGCCCTCCGCGCGCAATCGCGGCAGGTAGCCGCTGTGATCGAGGTGGGCGTGCGTCAGGACGACGGCGTCGATGGAAGACGGCGGCACCGGCAGGCGGTCCCAGTTGCGCAATCGCAGCTGCTTCAGCCCCTGAAACAGGCCGCAATCGATCAGCAGGCGCCTCCCGGCATGTTCCAGCAGGTACTTCGAACCGGTCACGGTGCCGGTGCCACCGAGGAATGTGAGCCGCATGTCCACCCTTTCGGTCAGAGGCCTCGCCTCATCATGCGGCCCGCTCGCGTCCCGACCCTTGCCCTGCGTCAAGCGCCGCCCGGAGCGGTGCCCCCCTGAGCGACGGACGTGTTGCAGACGAACGCCTGGCCAACGCTGACTTCTTGCGCTGCGTCAAATGGCGGCCGTCGGCGGGGGCGTAGGGTCTTGCCATGGAACGATGGATCGACGCCTACCCCTGGCTGGTCTGGCTGCTGGCAGGCATCGCGACCGCCCTGGTTTCCCTGCTCGGCCTGATCTACTGGTGGCTCCAGCACCCCGTGGACGAGGACGAGAGCCCTCCGCCCTGAACCGATCGGACGATGACCATGACCTCCTTGAAAACCATCCTGGTCCACATCGATGGCACGGGCGCGGCGACGCGGCGCCTGGGTATCGCGCTCGACCTGGCGCGCCGGCACGGGGCGTCTCTGGACGTCGCGTTCGCCGTGGCACCGAGGTTCGTGCCCCTCCCGATCCCCCTTGCCGACGGCATGCCGGCAGCGCCGCTCCTGGAGGAGGTCGACGACAGGCACCGCCGGCATGCGCGCGCGGTGTATCAGCGGCTGTGTGGCGATTCAGCCAACGTTCGCTGGCTGGACTGCTCGGGCCCCGGCATGGTCGATCACCTGCTTCGGCAGGCGCGTCTCACCGACTGCGTGGTGCTGGGGCAGGCCGACCGGGAGGATGCCTCTGGAAGCGATGTGCCACCGCACCTCGTCGAGGCGATGCTGTCCGGTGCGGGCGTCCCTGCGCTGCTGATCCCGCGTGTCGGCGCCGCCGAAGCACTGGGTGATGTCGCCCTCGTGGCATGGAAGTCGACGCCCGAGTCGGCGCGCGCGATGGCCAGTGCGCTGCCGCTGCTCGAACAGGCCCGCGACGTCCACGTGGCCGTCAGCGCCGCCGATGCACGCGACGCGATGGGCATCCAGCACTTCCTGTCGGTGCACGGCGTGCGCCAGGTCCATGTGCATGCGGGCGTGGCGGAGGCAGGCGCCGGCGATGCCCTGCTGTCTCTGGCGGCCGACACCGGCGCAGGCCTGCTCGTGATGGGTGGATACGGACACAGCCGGGCACGGGAGTGGATCCTCGGGGGCGCCACCCGCACGGTGCTGACCGCCATGACGGTGCCCGTCTGGATGGCGCATTGAACCGTCAGGGGACGAGCAGAACGGGCACACGGGCGCGGGCGAGCACGCCCGTCGCGACGGACCCGAGCAGCACGTTGCCGAGGGCCGAGTGGCCGTGTGTCCCCATCACGATGAGGTCGAACTGGCCTGCCTCCGCGAACGCGGCGATGGCCGGCGCTGCATGGGCCGCTTCGTGCGCCACCTTGACGCGCCAGCCTTGCTGCCTCGCGAATGCATCCGTGGCCCGCAACACCAGTTGCGCCTGCTCGTCGTAGTACCCGTTCAGCGCGGCCGAATCGATGTAGGCCGCGGCGTGCGCGGGAATCGGCAGCACCGCGGTGAACAGCGTGTACTCGTGGGACGGGCCCAGCAGCTCGTCGTGGGCGGCGATGTACGCCAGCATGCGTTTCGTGTGTGCGCTGCCGTCGATGGGGAGGAGGATCTTCATGTCGTCTCCGGGAAGTGGAACGGACATCCTCCGCCCTCGCCGCCACGCATCCCTTGATCGCCATCAACCGCCCGCGACGGCCGTCCGCGCCGGGAATGAGCAGGATCAACATCCGCCGGCGCGCCGGGCGGAAGAATGATTCGTCGAAGATGCTTCCGCGGAGGCCCGCATGCCGTCCCCCACCCTGCTGCTTCACCTCGACGATTCCGATGGCGTCGCCGATCGCACGCGTTTCGCGATCGACTTCGCGCGCCTTCATGCATGCCACCTCACCGGACTCGCGTCGGTCGGCACGATTCCGTTCGCCGCAGCCGCGGGGCCGGCACTGGGCGGAGCGGACCGCATCGCTTCCACGGTGAACCACATGATGTCGCGCGCGGCGCGCCGCATCGAAGTCTTTTCGGAACGCTGCCAAGCCGCGGGCGTCGTGTCGTTCGACAGCCAGCTGGCCGAAGACGAGGACACCAGCGCGCTCATCCGTGCAAGTCACGCGAGCGATCTGCTCATCGTCGGCCAGGGCACCGATGCCGAAACGCACCGGCTCGCGGAGGACGTGGTGATCGAGAGCGCAAGGCCCGTGCTTCTCCTGCCATCGGGTCCCGCGCCCGAGACCCCCTGGCGCAACGTGCTCGTGGCATGGGACAACAGCCGCGCCTGCGCCCGCGCGATCGCGGATGCCCTGCCGTGGATGCGCACAGCCGATCGGGTGCACCTCCTGGCGTGTGAGACACCGATGGCCGTTCGGCCATCCATGGCGTCCGTCGACATCGCCGCGGCGGCGGGTTGGCTCGCGCGGCACGGCATCGCGTCGACGCACAGCCTCGAGACGACCACGATCGATGTGGGAAATGCGTTGCTCTCGAGGGCGTCCGACTGGGACATCGACCTGCTGGTCATGGGCGCCTACGGTCACGCCCGGTGGACGGAGCGGCTCATCGGCGGAGTCACGCGGACCGTGCTTCAGACCATGACCGTGCCGGTCCTGCTCTCCCATTGACCTCCCGGTCTCGTGACTCGCAGCGCCTGGAATGTGAAAAGGGCCAGCTCCTTTTGAGAGCTGGCCCTTCGGTATAAATGGTCGGGACGGCGGGATTCGAACTCGCGACCCCTTGCACCCCATGCAAGTGCGCTACCAGGCTGCGCTACGCCCCGACTGAGCCCACAAGTATATCCGGAAACTTCGAGATTGTGACCACTGATCGTGAGGTATTTCGATGTGCCGTTTCGCTGCTCTGTTCCGGTACTCGTCAGAAGCTCAGCAGCGACCGGATGGACAGCAGTTCGCTGCGCAGCTGTTCGGTGGTGAGTTCGCTGGTATCGGGTTCGGGCAGCGGCTCGGGCACCTCGGCATCGGGTCCGAAGGACGAGGGCTCGGGCAACTCGCTGTCGTCGTGGGGTTCCTCGACGACCGGTGGCGTGGCACCGCCACGGGCATGGACCAGCTCGGTGAGCCGGTTGCGGGCGCCGCTGATGGTGAAGCCCTGTTCGTACAGCAGCTCGCGGATGCGCCGGATGAGCAGCACCTCGTGGTGCTGGTAGTAACGCCGGTTGCCCCGCCGCTTCATCGGCTTGAGCTGCGTGAACTCCTGCTCCCAGTACCGGAGCACATACGGCTTCACGCCGCACAAATCGCTCACCTCACCGATGGTGAAGTAACGTTTGGCTGGAATGGCGGGAAGCGCTTTCTCCATTGAAATCAATGAGATCGAGGCCGAAAGCTAGACTTTACTCGAAGTCCTCCCCGACGGGGATGTCGCCTTGCACAACACCTTTCAATTTGTGACTTGCGTGAAAAGTAACAACATTTCGGGCCTTGATCGGGATCGACTCCCCAGTCCGGGGATTGCGTCCGGGACGCGGCGCCTTCCGGCGGATGTTGAAGTTGCCGAAGCCGGACATCTTCACGTCGTCACCGGCGACCAGCGTGCCGTGGATGATGTCGAAGAACGCCTCGACCATGTCCTTCGACTCGCGCTTGTTCAGGCCCAGGCGCTCGAACAGCAGCTCGGCCAGCTCGGCCTTCGTGAGCGTGGGCGTCTCGAGCGTGGGCAGCATCAGCCGCTCGGGCGGCGGTTGATCAGGGGGCAGATCGGGAGGCAAGGTCGTCATGGTGTCTTTCGCTCAGGTCATCCGCGCAGGCGCGCGCCCAGCCGGGCCGAGAGGGCCGCCAGCACCGCCGCGACGCCTGCCTCGATGCGTTCGTCGGTGAGGGTCGTGGTGTCGTCGAGCAACTCGAGCCGCACCGCCAGGCTGCGTTCACCCGCGGCCAGGTCGGCGCTGGCCGCCGTCGGCTTGTAGATGTCGAACAGCTTGGCCGAACGCACGAGCGCCCGGTCGGCAGAGACGATGGTGTCGATCAGCGCGTCATGGGTGACCTGTTCGCCGACGATCACCGCGATGTCGCGCCACGCCGACTGCTGGCGTTGCACCGGTGTGGCCAACGGCACGTCGCGCTGGACGAGCGCCTCGGCGTCGATCTCGAACAGCACCGGTGCACCGGGCAGCTCGTAGGCCTGGCGCCAGCGCGGGTGCAGTTCACCGACGAAGCCGACATCACGGCCGTCGACCTGGATGCGCGCCGAGCGGCCCGGGTGCAGCGCCGGGTGTTCGGCCGCCACGAACGTGGCCACGCGGGGCGCGAACAGCGCCTCGATGTCGCCCTTCACGTCGAAGAAGTCGACGGCGCGGTCCTTCACGGACCACTGCACGGCATCCGCCGGGCCGTAGGCGAGACCGCCCACGCGCATCGGCTGATCGATGCCGGCGACCGTGGCGAGCGACGACGTCACCGACGCATCGCGGCGGAACACGCGGCCCACCTCGAACAGGCGCACGCGCGAGGCCTTCCGGGAGAGGTTGTGACGCAGCACGCCGATCAGGCTGCCGAACAGCGAGGAGCGCATCACCGACAGCTGGCTGGCGATGGGGTTCAGCACCTTGATGGGATCGGTGTTGCCGGCCAGTTCGTGCTCGAAGCGCTCTTCGACGAAGCTGAAGTTGATGGTCTCGAAGTAGTCGCGCGCGGCGATGGCGCGGCGCACGGCATGCAGGCCGCGGCGCGCTTCGGGGCGCACGCGCGCCGTGACCGGCGCGAGCGGCGGCGTGCCGGGCAGGTTCTCGTAGCCGATGACCCGCACCACTTCCTCGATCAGGTCTTCCTCGAGGGTCACGTCGAAGCGCCAGGCGGGCGGCGTGACGCTCAGGACGCCTTCGGACTTCACGGCGACCGACAGGCCGAGGCCCTCGAGGATCTTCGTGCTCTGGTCCTGCGTCACCGGCATGCCGATGACCTTCGACGCACGCGCGATGCGCAGCTCGACCGGCTGGCGCACGGGCACGTTGGGCGACTGGTCGTCGAGCGGGCAGGCTTCGCCGCCGCAGATGTCGAGGATGAGCTGCGTCACGCGCTCGACCTGGTCGAGCGTGCGCGAAGCGTCCACACCGCGTTCGTAGCGGTGGCTGGCGTCGGTGCTGAAGTTGTACTTGCGCGCGCGGCCGGCCACGGCCTCGGGCCACCAGAAGGCGGCCTCGACGTAGACGTTGCGGGTGTCGTCGGACACGGCCGTGGCGTCACCGCCCATGATGCCGGCGAGCGATTCGACGGCCTGGTCGTCGGCGATCACGCCGGTCTTCGTGTCGAGCGTGACGGTGTTGCCGTTGAGCAGCTTGAGCGTTTCGCCGTCGCGGCCCCAGCGCACCGTGAGGCCGCCGTGGATCTTGTCGAGGTCGAAGATGTGGCTGGGCTGCCCGGCCTCGAACATCACGTAGTTCGAGATGTCGACGAGCGCGGTGACCGAACGCTGGCCGCAGCGCGCGAGGCGGTCGACCATCCACGCCGGCGTCTTCGCCTTCGTGTTCACGTTCTTGATGATGCGGCCCGAGAAGCGGCCGCACAGGTCGCTGTCGACGACCTTGACCGGCAGCTTGTCGGCCTGCGAGACCTTGGCGGCAGGCGCCGCGGGACGGGTGAACGGCGTGCCGGTGAGCGCGGACAGTTCACGCGCGATGCCCGCGACGCTCAGGCAGTGCCCGAGGTTCGGCGTGAGCTTGAGCGTGAACAGCGTGTCGTCGAGGCGCAGGTGGTCGCGGATGGAGTTGCCGACCAGCGCGTCATCGCCCAGGATCAGCAGGCCCGACGACTCGTCGGACAGCTTGAGCTCCTTGGCCGAGCACAGCATGCCCTGGCTCTCCACGCCACGCAGCTTGCCGAGCTTGATGGCGAACGGTGCACCGCCCTCCTCCGCTGGCGGCAGCTCGGCGCCCACGAGCGCGCACGGCACCTTGATGCCCACGGCCACGTTGGGTGCGCCGCAGACGATGTTCAGCACGGTGTCCGGGCCCACCTTGACCTGGCACACGTTGAGGCGGTCGGCGTTCGGGTGGCGCTCGACGTGGAGCACCTCGGCCACCACGACGTGGCTGAACGGCGGGGCCACGGGGCGGAGCTCCTCCACCTCCATGCCGGCCATGGTCAGGGTGTCGGCCAGCGCCTGCGTCGACAGCGGAGGGTTGCAGAACTCGCGCAACCAGGATTCGGGAAATTGCATCTCAGGGGTTCCTGTCTCGTCCGGGGCGTGGGCTGCTTTACTTGAACTGCGACAGGAAACGCAGGTCGCCGTCGAAGAAGCCGCGCAGGTCGCTGACGCCATAGCGCAGCATCGTCAGGCGGTCGGCACCCATGCCGAACGCGAAGCCGATGTGGCGCTCGGGGTCGAGGCCGTAGTTGCGCACGACGTTCGGGTGCACCTGGCCGGAGCCGGCGACCTCGAGCCAGCGGCCCTTGAGCGGACCGCTCGCGAACGCGATGTCGACCTCGGCCGACGGTTCGGTGAACGGGAAGAACGACGGACGGAACCGCAGTTGCAGGTCGTCCGCCTCGAAGAAGGTGCGGAAGAAATCGGTGAAGACCGATTTCAGGTCCTTGAAGCTCACGTTCTCGCCGATCCACAGGCCTTCGACCTGGTGGAACATGGGCGAGTGGGTGGCGTCGCTGTCGACGCGGTAGGTGCGGCCCGGGGCGATCACGCGGATCTCGGGCATGGGGCTCACGCCCCGGTACTTCTCGGCGTGGGCGCGCGCGTAGCGCACCTGCATCGGCGAAGTGTGCGGGCGCAGGTTCAGCCAGGCGCCCTCACCGTCCTTCATGTCGACGTAGAAGGTGTCCTGCATGGACCGCGCCGGATGGTTCTCGGGGTTGTTCAGCGCCGTGAAGCTGAACCAGTCGGTCTCGATCTCGGGGCCTTCGGCCACGTCGAACGCCATCGAGCCGAAGATGGCCTCGACCCGCTCCATGGTGCGCGAGATGGGGTGCAGGCCGCCGGTGCCGCGCTGGCGGCCGGGCAGCGAGACGTCGAGTGCCTCGGCCTTCAGCTGGGCATCGAGCTCGGCGTCGGCGAGGGCCTGGCGGCGCGCGGTGAGCGCGGCCTCGACCTGCTGCTTGGCCGCGTTGATGAGGGCGCCACGCGCCTTCTTGTCCTCGGGCGACAGGGCCCCGAGCGCCTTGAGCTGCTCGGTCAACCGCCCCGACTTGCCGAGGTATTTCGCCTTGGCATTTTCCAGATCGGCCGGTGCCGCGCTTTGCGCGAAATCGGCTCGCGCTTCTTGCACCAATTGGTCGAGGTCGTTCATCAGTTCGCCAACGCAGAAAATGAATCGCAGAAAACAAAAAAGGCCGAACCAGAAGGATCGGCCTTGAGGGCTTGTCACCCGGACGGAATGGTCACCGCACGGGGTTGCCGCAGCGCCGGGTCACCCCGGCGCGGCACGACATCAAGCGAGCTGGGCCTTCACCTTCTCGACGATGCTGCCAAAGGCGGCAGGATCATTCACGGCCATGTCGGCGAGGACCTTGCGGTCGATCTCGATCGAAGCCTTCTTCAGGCCAGCCATGAACTTGCTGTAGGTGAGTCCGAGGCCACGGCTCGCCGCGTTGATACGGGCGATCCACAGTTGACGGAACACACGCTTTTTCGTGCGGCGGTCACGGTAGGCGTATTGCCCAGCGCGCATGACTGCTTGCTTGGCAATGCGGAACACGTTCTTGCGACGGCCACGGTAACCCTTGGCGAGTGCGAGAACTTTCTTGTGACGGGCGCGGGCGGTTACACCACGTTTGACGCGAGGCATGCGGTATCTCCTGAGAAGCGGTTAAAGGCCAGCGAAGGGCAGCATTTGCTTCATGTGCCCCATGTTGGTCTCGTGCACGTTGACGGCGCCACGCAGTTGGCGCTTGTTCTTCGTGGTCTTCTTGGTCAGGATGTGGCGCTTGAACGCCTGGCCCCGCTTGACGGTGCCGCCCGGACGCACGCGGAAACGCTTGGCCGCGCTTTTCTTGGTCTTCATTTTGGGCATGACTGCTCCTTGTTGATTGCTCCTGCAGGCGCCGGCAAACAAACTTGCCGTCTTGTTGGCCTGCAGAGGCTTCTGGCGACACCCTGGTGACCAAACCAGGGCATCGAACTCGCAAAAACTCTTTCGAAGGATCAGCGCTTCTTCGGGCCGAGCACCATGATCATCTGGCGCCCTTCCAGCTTCGGCATGTTCTCGACGACGGCCACGTCGGCCAGGTCGTCGCGGATGCGTTCCAGCAGCCGCATGCCGATGTCCTGGTGGGTGATCTCGCGGCCGCGATAGCGCAGCGTGACCTTGCCCTTGTCGCCGTCTTCCTCGATGAAGCGGCGCAGGTTGCGCATCTTGATCTGGTAGTCGCCTTCGTCCGTACCCGGGCGGAACTTGACTTCCTTGATTTCGATGACCTTCTGCTTGGACTTGGCTTCCGCCGCCCGCTTCTGCTCCTGGTACTTGAACTTGCCGTAGTCCATCAGGCGGCAGACCGGGGGGTCGGCCGTCGCGGCGATTTCAACCAGGTCGACATCGAGGTCGCCCGCCATGCGCAAAGCTTCCTGCGTGCTGACGATGCCCAAGGGTTCATTGTCGACTCCGTTGAGTCGGACCTCGGGCGCCATGATTTCACGGTTCAGGCGATGCTTGCGCTCCACATTGGGAGCGCGGCGGTCAGCAAAAGTAGCGATAGTTCTGATCCTTCAGCGAGCCCCGAGGCAACGGGACCCAAAAAAAATGTTCACGCGCCCCGGGTTCCTGTTTCAGACCCGCTGGGCGATGTCACTGGCGATTCTCGAGGAGAAGTCGGTGAGTGGCATCACACCGAGGTCCTGGTTGCCTCGGGCGCGCACCGCAACGGCCCCGTTTGCCTTCTCCTTGTCGCCGACGACGAGGAGATACGGGACCTTCTGCATGGAATGCTCGCGGATTTTACGGTTAATTTTCTCGTTGCGCAAATCAAGCGACACCCTAACCCCTTGTTTTTGCAGCGTTTTCGCGATTTCCCGGGCGTAGTCGGCCTGATCGTCCGTGATATTGAGCACCGCGACCTGCTTCGGAGCCAGCCACGCGGGCAGCGCGCCGGCGTGCTGCTCGATCAGGATGCCGATGAAACGCTCCAGGCTGCCCACGATCGCGCGGTGGAGCATCAGCGGGGTGCGGCGCTCGCCGGACTCGTCCACGTACTCGGCGCCCAGGCGCTCGGGCATGTTCGGGTCGACCTGGATCGTGCCGCACTGCCAGTGGCGGCCCAGGGCGTCCTTCAGGGTGTACTCGACCTTCGGGCCGTAGAAAGCGCCCTCGCCGGCCGCCACCTCGAACTCGCAGCCGGAACGGCGCAGGCTCTCCATCAGCGCGAACTCGGCCTTGTCCCACGACTCGTCGGAGCCGATGCGGGCCTCGGGGCGCGTGGCCACCTTGTAGATGATGTCGGTGAAGCCGAAGTCCTTGTAGACCTTCTGAAGCAGGGTCGTGAAGGCCGCGCACTCCTCGAGGATCTGCTCTTCCGTGCAGAAGATGTGGCCGTCGTCCTGGGTGAAGCCGCGCACGCGCATGATGCCGTGCAGGCCGCCGGTGGGTTCGTTGCGGTGGCACTGGCCGAACTCGCCGAACCGCAGCGGCAGGTCGCGGTAGCTCTTGATGCCCTGCTTGTAGATCAGGATGTGGCCGGGGCAGTTCATCGGCTTGAGCGCATAGTCGCGCTTCTCCGACTCGGTCACGAACATGTTCTCGCGGTACTTGCCCCAGTGGCCGGTCTTCTCCCACAGGCCCTGGTCGAGCAGCTGCGGGCCCTTGACCTCCTGGTAGCCGTTGTCGCGGTACACGGCGCGCATGTACTGCTCCACGGCCTGCCACACGGTCCAGCCGTTCGGGTGCCAGAACACCACGCCCGGTGCGTGTTCGTCGATGTGGAACAGGTCGAGTTCACGGCCCAGGCGGCGGTGGTCGCGCTTCTCGGCCTCTTCCAGCATCGTGAGGTACTTCTGGAGGTCGTCCTTCGTGGCCCAGGCCGTGCCGTAGATGCGCTGGAGCATCTCGTTGCGGTGGTCGCCGCGCCAGTAGGCGCCGGCCACCTTCATCAGCTTGAAGTGCTTGAGCTTGCCGGTGCTGGGCACGTGCGGGCCGCGGCACAGGTCCTCGAACTTGCCTTCGCGGTACAGGGACACGTCCTCGTTCGCCGGGATGCTGGCGATGATCTCGGCCTTGTAGGCCTCGCCGATGCCCTTGAAGTACTCGACGGCCTCGTCGCGCGGCAGCACGCGGCGCTCGACCTTCTCGTCCTTCTTCGCGAGTTCGGTCATCTTCGCCTCGATGGCCTCGAGGTCCTCGGGCGTGAACGGGCGCTTGTACGAGAAGTCGTAGAAGAACCCGTTTTCGATGACCGGGCCGATGGTGACCTGGGCGTCCGGGAACAGCTCCTTCACGGCATAGGCCAGCAGGTGGGCCGTCGAGTGGCGGATCACGTCGAGGCCCTCGGCATCCTTCTCGGTGATGATGGCGAGCTGCGTGTCCTGCTCGATGCGGAAGCTGGTGTCGACCACCCGGGCGGCATCGCCCTGCCCCACGCGCCCGGCGAGCGCCGCCTTGGCGAGGCCCGTGCCGATCGACGCGGCCACCTCGGCCACGGTCACGGGGTTGTCGAACTGACGCTTCGAACCATCGGGCAATTGAACGGAAATCATCGGAAGCTCCGGAAAACAAAAAAGCGCGGGGGTGAGCCGCGCTTTCGAGAACAAGACGAGAAAAGACGAACGAGCCGCGGCCGACTAGACGAGAACCTCACCAGTGGGAGTTCGCGGTGTCATAACCAGGGTGCCTTTCTCGCTCTTGCTCGTGGATTGAACCAACATTGTAGATCAGGTCTTGACCGCCTGGTAACGGGCTTCGAGCTCCTGGCGCAGCTGGCGGCGCACCTGGGCGGCGTTGCTGCGGCGGATCTCCTCGGCCGTCTCGGGCACCAGCGGCTTGACCTCGACCGGCTTGCGGTCGTCGTCCACGGCCACCATCGTGAAGAAGCAGCTGTTGGCGTGGCGCACGGTCTGGGAGCGGATGTCCTCGGTGATCACCTTGATGCCCACCTCCATCGAGGTGCGGCCCGTGTGGTTCACCGACGCCAGGAAGGTCACCAGCTCGCCCACGTGGATTGCCTGGCGGAAGGTCACCTGGTCCACCGACATCGTCACCACGTAGCGCCCGGCGTAGCGGCTGGCGCAGGCGTAGGCCACCTGGTCGAGCAGCTTCAGGATGGCACCGCCGTGCACGTTGCCGGTGAAGTTCGCCATGTCGGGCGACATCAGCACCGTCATCGTCAGCTGGTGGTTGGGCAGGTCCATGGTGGGGTCCGGAGGGAAATCAAAGAGGTTCGGCCAGCACCGGCGCGCCCTGGGCGAGCTCGGCGAATTCGTCGCGCAGGCGCTGGCTCTCGGCCACCGCCTTCGTCCAGGCAGCCGTGCGCCCGGCGAGGTCCTCGCCATAGTGCACGAAGTCGTTCCGGTCGGGCAACTTGCCGTTCGGCAGGGTGCGGATCCACTCCGGGTTCGGCGACACGACAACGACGTTGGACAGCAGCGGGCTCGCCCGGTGGCGGTGCCGCAGCGCCTTGTCGAGCCAGCCCGGGATCACGCTCTTCTGGAAGTGCGGGTAGAGGGTCAGCCCGTCGGCCATCGACGCGTAGTCGAGGTGCAGGTGGTAGTCGGTGATGCCGCCGTCCCAGTACGCACCGCGCGGGGCGCCGGGGATGTCGTGCACCGCGTCCAGCCAGAACGGGATCGAGCAGCTCGCGAGCACCGCCAGGCGCAGGTTGCTCGCGTCGAGCGGCGTCGTGTGCGTGCGGTAGTCCTGCAGCCGCACCGGCAGCGGGTCGCGGGCGTCGGAGAACACCACCCGCTCGAGCCACGCACCCATCGCGCGGCGGCTCAGCACGTTGGTGGCGAACGCGCCGGCGTACGCGAGCGGCGTGGTCACCTTCGACAGCGCCCGCCCTTCCCGCTTGAGCAGATGGCGGCCGCGGCTGGTGAACACGTGCAACCGATAGCGAGGATGCCCAAGCACCTCGGCCTCGCGCCCGCCGAAGTGCTCGGCAAGCTTCTCGCCGAAGGCCTCGGACACCTGCCGCGCCGTGGGCTTTCGCCCCGGTTCGTGCGGGTACTCCTGCGTGATGTAGTCATGGCCCATGCGGGCCAGCGCCTTCGCCGGATCGGGCAGACAGGCGCTCGCCATGCGCCAGGCGCCGATGGAGGCACCCAGCAGGTGCACCGGGTGGTCCGTGGCCCCGAGCCACTCGCCGAAGACGTATTGGTCGAGCGGGTTGAGCACGAGGCCCTTCGGCCCGCCGGCCGCGCCGGGGATGGCGCGCACGTCGGCCGGCCGAAGGCCGTGCTCGCGCAGGTGCGCGAGCGCGCGCGGGCCGGCATGGACCTGCAGGGCCTTCATCGGACCGCCTCGTTCAGCGTTTGAGCTTGGCGAAGGCCGCGGCCATCGCCGAACCGCCCGCCGGCTGGGCCGGCGCCGCGCTGCGGTAGCCCCCCCCACCACCGCCGCCCACCCGCTCGTTGCGGCCGGCCGGGCGGTGCGTGTTCTCGTGCGAACGGTCGCCACGGGACGCCACCGGCGCGTCGAGCTTCATCGTCAGCGAGATGCGCTTGCGCGACAGGTCCACCTCGAGCACGCGCACCTTGACGATGTCGCCCGTCTTGACCACCTCGCGGGCGTCCTTGACGAACTTGTTGCTCAGCTGGCTCACGTGCACGAGACCGTCCTGGTGCACGCCCAGGTCCACGAACGCGCCGAACTCGGCGACGTTGCTGACCGTGCCCTCGAGCGTCATGCCCGGCTGCAGGTCCTTCAGGTCCTCGACGCCGTCGTTGAAGCGTGCCACCTTGAAGTCGGGCCGCGGGTCGCGGGCCGGCTTCTCGAGTTCGGCGAGGATGTCCTTGACCGTGATGGCGCCGAACTTCTCGGTCGCGAAGGCCTCGGGCTTGAGCGCGCGGATCACGTCGCTGCGGCCCATCACCTCGCCCGCCGGCTTCTTCACCGTGGAGAGGATCTGCTCGACGACCGGGTAGGTCTCGGGGTGCACGCCCGACTGGTCGAGCGGGTTGTCACCGTTGCGGATGCGCAGGAAGCCCGCGCTCTGCTCGAAGGTCTTGGCGCCCAGGCCGCTGACGTCCAGCAGCTGCTGGCGGTTGCGGAACGCGCCGTTGGCGTCGCGCCAGCGCACGATGCTGCCGGCCACCGCGGTGCTCAGGCCCGACACGCGCGACAGCAGCGGCGCCGACGCGGTGTTCAGGTCCACGCCCACCGAGTTCACGCAGTCCTCGATGACGGCATCGAGGCTGCGCGCGAGTTCGCTCTGGTTCACGTCGTGCTGGTACTGGCCCACGCCGATGCTCTTCGGGTCGATCTTGACGAGCTCGGCGAGCGGGTCCTGCAGGCGGCGCGCGATGCTGACCGCACCGCGCAGGCTCACGTCGAGGTCGGGCAGTTCCTTGCTCGCGTATTCGCTCGCGGAGTACACCGACGCGCCGGCTTCGCTGACGACCACCTTCTGGATCTCGGTGCCCGGCGCCATCTGCTGGATGCGCTTGATCAGGTCGGACGCGAGCTTGTCGGTCTCCCGGCTGGCCGTGCCGTTGCCGATGGCGATCAGGTTGACGCCGTGGGTCGCGCACAGGCGGCCCAGCGTATGGATCGAACCTTCCCAGTCCTTGCGCGGCTCGTGCGGGTACACCGTGTTCGTGTCGAGCACCTTGCCCGTCGCGTCCACCACGGCCACCTTCACGCCGGTGCGGATGCCCGGGTCGAGGCCCATCACGACGCGCGGGCCGGCCGGTGCGGCCAGCAGCAGGTCGCGCAGGTTCGCGGCGAACACCTTGATGGCGACCTTCTCGGCTTCCTCGCGCAGGCGCGAGAACAGGTCACGCTCGAGGCTCAGGCTCAGCTTGACCTTCCAGGTCCACGACACCGTCTTGCGGATCAGGTCGTCGGCCGGCCGCTTGGCGTGGCTCCAGCCCAGGTGGATCGCGATGCGGCCCTCGGCCTTCGACGGCTGGCCGGGCTGCAGCTCTTCATCGAGCACGAGCTTGGCGTCGAGGAACTCCTGCGTGCGGCCGCGGAACACGGCCAGCGCCCGGTGCGACGGCACACGCGCGATGGGTTCGTCGTACTCGAAGTAGTCGCGGAACTTCGCGACGTCGGCGTTGTTCTCGTCCTTGCCCTCCATGAGCTTGGAGCGGAAGAGGCCTTCCTCCCACAGCCACTCGCGCAGCTTGCCCACGAGCACCGCGTCTTCCGCCCAGCGTTCGCTGAGCAGGTCGCGCACACCGTCGAGCACCGCGAAGGCATCGGCGAAGCCCCCCTCGGCGTTGACGAAGGCCGGCGCCTCGGCGGCGGGGTCGAGCGTCGGGTCGGCGAACAGCTTGTCCGCCAGCGGTTCCAGCCCGGCTTCGCGGGCGATCATGCCCTTCGTGCGGCGGCGCGGCTTGAACGGCAGGTAGATGTCTTCCAGCTCCTGCTTCGTGGGCGCGGCCTCGACCGCGGCGCGCAGCTCCGGAGTCAGCTTGCCCTGTTCGTCGATGCTCTTGAGCACCGCGGCGCGGCGGTCCTCGAGTTCACGCAGGTAGCCCAGGCGCGATTCGAGTTCGCGCAGCTGGATGTCGTCGAGGCCGTCGGTGGCTTCCTTGCGGTACCGGGCGATGAACGGGACCGTCGCACCACCATCGAGCAGTTCCACTGCGGCATTCACTTGTGCCGGCCGGCATTTGAGCTCGGCGGCGATCTGCAGGAGGATCTTGTCCAAAACGAAGGGCCCTCGGAACGGGCATGAAGCGGGAAAGCGGCGAAGTTTGCCACAGCGGAACATCCCACCCGGACGTCCGGGTTCGGCCACAATCCGCGGTCGCGATGCTTCCTGACCCCATGGCCCGACCGCCGACCTCCGCCCTGCTCCCCCGAACCGCCTGCGCCCTCGCCGCGCTGGCGCCGCCGCTCGCCCAGGCGCAGCCGGTCGGGATGGACCGGCCGGTCGTCACCGGCCTCGTGGTGCTGTGGGGCCTGTTCCTGCTCAAGACACTCTTCCTCCCGTGGTTCTCGTCGCGCCGGCGCCTGCAGTCCGAGGGTTGGCTCCCCGGCGTGGCCTTCACCGTGCTCGCGCTCGCCGTGGGCGCCGCGGTGTCCGTCGCCCTCGGGCAGCGGCCGGCCACGTGGGTCGCGTCCGCGGTCGCGTGGCAGGCGCTGTCGGTCGCCACCGTCGGGGTCGCGCTGCTGGTGGCGGTCGGGCTGCTCCAGCGCGGCAAGGCCGGCGCCTGGCCGCGCGTGCAGCAGGTCATGGCCCTCGCCTGGCTGGTGCTCGTGCCCGCCACCGGCCAGTGGGACCGCCTCACCCGCCACCACCACACCAGCCCGCCCGGCTTGCAGGACGTGCGCGCCAGCCAGCTGCGCCCCCTCAGCTCCGCCGAGATCGGCAAGCCCCTGGCCGACGCGCAGCCGCCGGCCGGCCAGTGCCAGCTGCGGGTCACCCGCCCAGGCGACGCCGCGCCGGTGCTGTTCGCCGCCTACGGCCGCGGCAGCGGGGATCCCCGCGACCGCCTGTCCGCGCCCGCCGTCTGGCGCGAACGGTCGGCCGCATTCATCGGCCTCGGCGACGGCTCGCTCGGGCTGCAGGACAACGTGGGGCTGGTCCGGCGCACCGGCCTCGGCTGGCAGCTGGACGTCGCCCAGCCCTGGACCTGGGAGCAGGTGCAGTCCGCCCACGCCGCCCACCAGGTCGAGGCCGCCCGCCAGGCCGAACGGGCGGGCCGCGAGGCGGCATGGCGCGCCGTCGACAGCCAGCGCCGGCTGCTCACCACCACCCCGCCCGATCCGCACGCCGAGTCGCCGCTGCGCCTCCGGCCGGACAGCGCCTTCGAGCGGCTCGAATCGCCCGTGGCGGCCCGCGCGCTGGCCGCGGCCCAGCTCACCTGCACGCGCTCGGCCGGCTCACCCACCGGATGGCAGTGCGCCAACACCCGCGAGGCCTGGATCTGCCCGGTGATCCTGCTCTCCTCGCTGTGCGAGGCGCCGGGCCGCCGCGTGACCGGCGAGGTGCTCAACCTGCAGGCCGGCGTGCCCGACGGGGAGACCGGCAGCGACACGTCCTGGTTCCTCTTCAAGGCCCGCCCGGCCGCCTGCGTGCTGCTGAGCCGGCGCCTGTCCGACAGCGCCGTGCGCGCCGCGAGCGGGCCCGCGCTGCTCACCTGCGACGCCACGGGCGCCGACCCCGACCTGCCCGTGCCGGTGCTCACCGCCGAACTGCCCTACCCGACCGAATCCGAACGCAGCCGGCTCGACGACAAGGTGCGCGACCTGCGCTCGGCCTACGACGACGCGCTGCGCGGCGCCCGCGGCCCGACCACGGAACCGCTGCCCTTCCGCATCAACGCGATGACCGACGACGAGATCGCGTGCGACACCGCCTCGGGGCCGTGCCGCCGCTTCACCGCCCACCTCGTGGCCGACGGCTCGCCGGTGGAGGTCACGGAACGTTGCAGCGACCCGGCCACCGCCGCGGCCCAGTCGCGCTTCACCGACCCGTTCTTCAAGCCGTGAACGGCGCAGCGCTGCCGGTGCCGCCCGCAGCCGACTCGCGCCAGCGGGCGATCAGCTCCACCAGCCGCACCGGCTCCGCCGGCTTGACGAGGTGGGCGTCGAAGCCCGCGTCGAGCGCCTGCTGCCGCTCCGCGTCGCGGCCGTAGCCGGTCACGGCGATCATCAGTGAGCGGGACGTCTGCGGCAGCGCACGCAGCCGCGCCGCCACGGCGTAGCCGTCGAGCCCCGGCAAGCCGATGTCGAGCACCACCACGTCGGGCGCGAACGTGGGCGCGAGGGCCAGCGCCTGCAGCCCGTCGTGCACCGTGCGCACCTCGTGGCCCGCGATCTCGAGGCACATCGCGGTGGTCGCCGCGGCATCGCGGTTATCGTCCACCACCAGCACCCGGCTCGCGCTGGTCGCGGGGGCCTCGGCGGCGGGCACGTCCGGCTCGGCCTGCGGGGTCACCACCTCGCTCAGGCACGGCAGCACCACGCGGAAGGTCGAGCCCTGGCCCGCACCCCTGCTGGTCACCGACACATCCCCCTTGTGCAGCCGCACCAGCCGCTGCACGAGCGTGAGCCCGACCCCGAGGCCGCCCTGGCTGCGGTCGAGCGACCGCTTGCCCTGCTCGAACAGGTCGAACACGTTCGGCAGCAGGTCGGCCTCGATGCCGATGCCCGTGTCGGTCACCGTGATCGACGCGAGGCCGGAGGTGACCTCCAGCACGACCGACACGTCGCCGCCCGATTCGGTGTACTTGGCCGCGTTGTGCAGCAGGTTCGACACGACCTGGGCCAGGCGCGCCGCGTCGCCGCGCAGCAGCACCGGATGGTCCGGCAGGCGGTGCGTGACGCGGTGGGACCGGGACTCGAGCGCCGGCCGTGCCGTCTCGAGCGCCATCGAAATCACGGTGCGGAGGTCGAGCACCTCGGTCTGCAGCGCGATCTTGCCCTGGCTGATGCGGGCGACGTCGAGCAGTTCCTCCACGAGCCGCGTCAGGTGCTTGATCTGGCGCCCGGTCACATCGGTGGCCCACGACAGCTTCGGATCGGGCGGGGCCACGCGCCGGATGACCTCGAGGGCGTTGCGGATGGGCGCGAGCGGGTTGCGCAGCTCGTGCGACAGCATCGCGAGGAACTCGTCCTTGCGCCGGCTCGACTCCTGCAACTTCGTCTCGGCGGCGCGCCGCTCCTCGATCTCGACCTGCAGCGTGCGGTACAGCCGTGCGTTCTCGAACGCGATGGCCGCACGGCCGGCCAGGTCCTCCAGCGTGCCCCACTGCAGCGGGTTCGCGGCGTCGCGCACCGGGTCGATCCACAGCGAGCCCAGCACCTTCTGCCCGATCAGCAGCGGCACGGCCGCGGCCGGCGGCCCCCAGCCGGCCCCCTCGGCCTCCCGGGCGACCTGCACCACGCGGCGCTCGGCCATGGACCGGGCGATGGCGTCGCGTTCGTCGGGTTCGAGCGAGGTCATCGGGCACACCGACACCTCCGGCGGCGAACCCGCGCTGCGGAACACCTGGGTGTGGTCGTCCGTCTCGCCCGGCAGCACCACCGTGGCCCGATCCGCCAGCCCGGGCACCACCAGCTCGATGAGCCGCCGCGCGCCCACCTCGAGGTCGAGCGAGCCGCCCAGCACGCTGCTGGCATGCGACAGGAAACCCGCACGCTGCGTCGATTCCTCCGCGGCGACCCGCGCCGCTTCGGCCTGGGCCAGCGCCACCCGTTCGTCGGCCTGCACGCGCAGCCGGCGCTGCATCAGGTGCAGGTCGACGAACACCTTGACCTTCGAGCGCAGCACCTCGGGCACCACGGGCGACAGGATGTAGTCCACCGCACCCAGCGAATAGCCGCGCACGGTCTGCACCTCGTCGGCGTACGACGTGATGAAGATGATGGGGGTGTGGGCCGAGCGCTTGTACCGGCGGATCAGGCTCGCGGTCTCGAAGCCGTCGATGTCGGGCATGTTGACGTCGAGCAGGATCACCGCGAACTCGCGGCGCAGGATCTCGCGCAGCGCATCGCTGCCGGACCGCACCGACACGATGTTCTGTCCGAGCTCTTCCAGCACCGTCTCGAAGACGAGCAGCTTCTCCGGCATGTCGTCGACGATCAGGATGTCGGCGCGTTCCGCCGGCTCCTGGGTCAGCCCCCCGAAACTGCCGTTCAACGGCACAGCCAGCCTCGCAACGCCGCCAGCAGGTGCATCGGGTCCACCGGCTTCGAGAGGTAGTCCCACGCGCCCGCCTCGATGCACTTCTGGCGGTCGCCCTTCATCGCCTTCGCCGTCACCGCCACCATCGGCAGGTCACGCCCGCGCGGGAGCTTGCGGATCTCGCGCATGGTCTCCATGCCGTCCATCTCCGGCATCATGATGTCCATCAGCACGATGTCGATCGTGGGGTCGGACTCCACCAGCCGGATGGCCTCGCGGCCGTTGCCGGCGGACACGATCACCATGCCCTCGTTGTCCAGCACCGTGGCCAGCGCGAAGATGTTGCGCATGTCGTCGTCGACGATCAGCGCCTTCTTGCCGGCCAGCGACCGGTGGGCGCCCAGCACCTCGTCGATGGCGTTGCGCTGCTCCTCCGACATCGTGCCGGGGTTGCGGTGCAGCGCCGCCGTGACCTGCGCGAACGTCGCGGGCCAGCCGTCGCTGCGGCGCAGGGCGTACGCACCGCCCGCGCCGTTCCACGCCGTGTCGGACAGCCCGCCCGGCGCATGCAGCACCACGGCCGGCGGGCACAGGCCGCCCCGCGCCTCGATGGCCTCCGCCACGTCCTCCGGGCCGAGGCCGTCGAACCTGGCGTCGATCAGCGCCGCGTCCACCGTCGTCAGCGCGGCGCGCGCGGCGGCGGCGTCCTGCACCACCACCGTCTCGATGCCCTCGTCCAGGCGCAGCAGGCACTCCGAGCGGGCGGCCGAGCCCGGCATCGCGACGAGCAGGCGGCGCGTGCCGCGCTCCACGTAGCGGTACAGCTCGCGCGCCGCGTCGTCCACCTCGTCCTTCGACTGCAGCGGTTTGGCCAGGAAGCCGATGGCACCCGCCGCGAACGCACGCTCGCGCGACTCGTCGGTGGACACCACGCAGATGGGCAGGTGCCGCGTCGACTGGTCGGTCTTGAGGCGGTCGAGCACCCGCCAGCCCTGCATGTCGGGCAGGAAGATGTCGAGCGTGATGGCCGCCGGCTGGTACTCGCGCACCATCGTCAACGCTCCGGCGCCCGTGCCGCTCACGAGGCCCTTGAAGCCGGCCAGGCGCGCGGCGTCGAGCAGCACCTTCGCGAACGCGAGGTCGTTCTCGACGATCAGCAGCACGCGGTCGCCCGACGAGATGTCGTTCCGGTCGTCGTCGGCGGGGTTCTGGAAGACTTCGGCGTCGCCATCGACCTCGCCCGCCGACTCGTGCAGTTCGCCGATCGGGCGCAGGGCCGCGCGGGACTGCTGCACCGGCGGCTTGGGCCGCGTGCTGCCGTCCGTGCCCTTCTCGCCGTTGAGCCAGCGCACCTGGCGCGGCGGGCGCACCGCCGCGTAGCTGTGCGGCAGGTACAGCGTGAACGTGCTGCCCGAGCCCGGCACGCTGACCAGGCGGATCTCGCCGCCGAGCAGGCGCGACAGCTCGCGGCTGATGGCAAGGCCGAGGCCCGTGCCGCCGTATTTGCGCGACGTGGACCCGTCGGCCTGCTGGAAGGCCTCGAAGATGATCTGCTGCTTGTCGGCCGAGATGCCGATGCCGGTGTCGGCCACCGCGAACGCCAGCACCTGGGTGGCACGGTTCAGGCTCTCGTTGTCCGGCGACCAGCCGTCCGTCGCCACCGAGATCGAGAACGTCACGTGACCCTGGTGCGTGAACTTGAAGGCGTTCGACAACAGGTTCTTGATGATCTGCTGCAAGCGCTTGACGTCGGTCACCAGCGACTTGGGCAGGTCGCCGGCCACGTCGATGAGGAAGTCGACGTGCTTCGATTCGGCGAAGTGGCGGAAGCTGCGTTCCACCGAACGGTGCAGGTCCTCGACGCGCAGTTCGCTCACGTCGACGGCCACCGTGCCGGACTCGATCTTCGACAGGTCGAGGATGTCGTTGATCAGCATCAGCAGGTCGTTGCCGGACGCATGGATGGTCTTCGAGAACTCCACCTGCTTGCCCGACAGGTTGCCCTCGGGGTTGCGGCACAGCTGGTCGGAGAGGATCAGCAGGCTGTTGAGCGGCGTGCGCAGCTCGTGCGACATGTTCGCGAGGAACTCCGACTTGTACTTGGACGTCAGGGCCAGCTGCTCGGCCTTTTCCTCCAGCGCCTGGCGGGCCTGTTCCACCTCGGCGTTCTTGCGCTCCACCTCCTGGTTCTGGTGGGCGAGCAGCCGGGCCTTGTCCTGCAGTTCGTCGTTGGTCTGCTGCAGTTCCTGCTGGCGGTTCTGCAGTTCCTCGGCGAGCGACTGGGACTGCTCGAGCAGGCTCTCCGTGCGCGAGTTCGCCTCGATGGTGTTGATCACGATGCCGATGGACTCGGTCAGCTGCGTGAGGAAGGCCTCGTGCACCGGGTTGAACCGCTGCAGCGACGCCAGTTCCAGCACGCCCCGCACCTCGCCCTCGAACACCACCGGCAGCACGAGCACGTCGAGCGCGGCGTTTTCACTCAGGCCCGACGCGATGCGGAAGGCGCTGGACGCCACGTTCGTCAGCAGCACCTTCTGCTTGTCGAGCGCGCACTGGCCCACGAGCCCTTCGCCGAGGCCCACTTCCTTGCCGTGCATCTGCTGTCCGCCCGACGCGTAGCTCGCGAAGAGCTTGAGCTTGTGCGAATCGGCCCCGGGGCGCAGCACGTAGAACTCGGCCTGCTGCACCCCCACCACGGGCGCCAGCTCGGAGAGGATCAGCTGGCCCACCGCCACCAGGTCGCGCTGGCCCTGCAGCATGCGCGTGAACTTCGCCAGGTTGGTCTTGAGCCAGTCCTGCTCGGTGTTCTTCTGCGTGGTGTCCTTCAGGTTGCGGATCATCTCGTTGATGGTGTCCTTCAGCGACGCCACCTCGCCCTGCGTGTCCACCGTGATGGAACGTGTCAGGTCGCCCTGGGTCACCGCGGTCGCCACCTCGGCGATGGCGCGCACCTGGGTCGTCAGGTTCGCGGCCAGCTCGTTCACGTTTTCCGTGAGGCCCTTCCACGTGCCCGAGGCCCCCGGCACCTTCGCCTGGCCGCCGAGCTTGCCCTCCACGCCCACCTCGCGGGCCACGGTGGTCACCTGGTCCGCGAAGATGGCGAGCGTGTCGGTCATGCTGTTGATGGTGTCGGCGAGCGCCGCGATCTCGCCCTTGGCCTCCACCGTCAGCTTCTGCTTCAGGTCGCCATCGGCCACGGCCGTCACCACCTTCGCGATGCCGCGCACCTGGGACGTCAGGTTGCCGGCCATGAAGTTCACGTTGTCGGTCAGGTCCTTCCAGGTGCCCGACACGCCGGTCACCTGCGCCTGGCCGCCCAGGCGCCCTTCGGTGCCCACCTCGCGCGCCACGCGGGTCACTTCCGCGGCGAACGACGACAGCTGGTCCACCATGGTGTTGATGGTGGCCTTGAGCTCCAGGATCTCGCCCTTCACGTCCACCGTGATCTTCTCGGAGAGGTTGCCCGCGGCCACGGCCTTCGTCACGTCGGCGATGTTGCGCACCTGGCTCGTCAGGTTCGACGCCATCAGGTTCACCGAGTCGGTCAGGTCCTTCCACGTGCCGGCCACGCCCTGCACGTCGGCCTGGCCACCCAGCTTGCCCTCGGTGCCCACCTCGCGGGCCACGCGGGTCACTTCCGCGGCGAACGACCGCAGCTGGTCCACCATGGTGTTGATGGTGTTCTTCAGCTCGGAGATCTCGCCCTTCACGTCCACCGTGATCTTCTTCGACAGGTCACCCGCGGCCACGGCCGTGGTCACCTCGGCGATGTTGCGCACCTGGCTCGTCAGGTTGCCGGCCATGAAGTTCACCGACTCGGTCAGGTCCTTCCACGTGCCGGCCACGCCCTGCACGTCGGCCTGGCCGCCCAGCTTGCCCTCGGTGCCCACCTCGCGGGCCACGCGGGTCACTTCCGCGGCGAACGAGCGCAGCTGGTCCACCATGGTGTTCACGGTGTTCTTCAGCTCCAGGATCTCGCCCTTCACGTCCACCGTGATCTTCTTCGAGAGGTCACCCGCGGCCACCGCCTTCGTCACGTCGGCGATGTTGCGCACCTGGCTGGTCAGGTTGCCGGCCATGGAGTTCACCGAGTCGGTCAGGTCCTTCCACGTGCCCGACACACCCTCCACCCGCGCCTGGCCGCCGAGGGAACCTTCGGTGCCCACCTCGCGGGCCACGCGGGTCACTTCGGAGGCGAAGGACCGCAGCTGGTCCACCATGGTGTTGATGGTGTTCTTCAGCGTCAGGAACTCGCCCTTGACGTCCACATCGATCTTCTTCGAGAGGTCGCCCTTGGCCACGGCCGTGGTCACGTCGGCGATGTTGCGCACCTGGTCGGTCAGGTTGCCGGCCATGGAGTTCACCGAGTCGGTCAGGTCCTTCCAGGTGCCCGCCACGCCCTTGACCTTGGCCTGGCCGCCCAGCTTGCCCTCGGTGCCCACTTCGCGGGCCACGCGGGTCACCTCGGCGGAGAAGTCGCCCAGCTGCTCCACCATGGTGTTGATGGTCTTGGCCGTGCGCAGGAACTCGCCCTCCAGCGGCCGGCCCTCGACCTCGAGCGCCATGCTCTTGTTCAGGTCGCCCTGGGCCACCGCGCCGATCACGCGCGCCACCTCGCTGGTGGGGTGGACCAGGTCGTCGATCAGTGCGTTGATGCAATCGATGGACTCGCCCCAGAACCCGCGGGCCTCCCGCAGCGAGGCGCGCTGCTTGAGCTTGCCCTCCTTGCCCACCACCTGGCGCAGCCGGGAGAGCTCCTCGGCCATGCTGGCGTTCTGCTCCACGACGTCGTTGAAGGCGTCGGCCACCTTGCCGGCCACGCCGGGCCAGTGCAGCGGCAGGCGGATGGCCGCATCGCCCTTGCGCAGCGCCGACAGGGCGGCCAGCAAGGCTCCCCACTGGGCGTCGTCACTGCGGGCCACGGGGGCCAGGTTGTCGAGAACGTTCATCGGGACTTCTCCGGAAGGGGATGGGAGCGCGGCTTGCCGGTCAAGATCATCTCACCCCGGCGGGCTTTTCGAAATCTGTCGCGAATGGGGATACCCACAACATCGCGCCAGGCTGCTTCTATCAATAATGAAGAATGCTTCGACCCGGACACTTCTTTGGCCGCCTCCTGGCGGCCGCCGTGGTGGTGCTCGCCCCCCTGGTGGCGCTCCACGGTTGCACCTTGTACCAGCAGTACGAGCGGGCCGAGGCGCTGGCGTACCGGTCGGTCTCCAACCGGGCAGCTGAAAAGGCGAAGGACGTCCAGGAACTGCTGGAGCGCGCCCGCAGCCTCCTCGAAGTGATCGCCGCGCGTTCCGACATGGCCTCGCTCGACCCGCAACGCTGCGCCGATGCGCTCCATGGCCTCGCCACCATCGACCCGCTGTACGCGAACATCGGCGTCGTGGGAGCCGACGGGGCGCTGGTCTGTTCGGCCATCCCCCGCCCGCGCGACCTGCCCGTCGTCTCGGTCGGCGACGCCCCGTGGTTCCGCGAAGCCATCGCCGCCGGCGCCCCCAGGCTCAGCCCTCCCATGCCGGGCTTGACGGCCCAGACCCTGGTGTCCGTGCTGACCGTCCCGTTGCGGGATGCCACCGGCGCGCAGGTGGGCCTGGCCGGACTCACCTTGAACCTCGGCCTCGTGGCGGAACGCCAGTTCGGCCCGGGCCTCCCGCCCGGCGGCAGCATCACCCTGGTCGACCAGCGCGACACCGTGGTCACGCGTTTCCCCGAACCGGCCCGCTGGATCGGCCGCCCCACCCCGCGCAGCGTGCAGGACGTGCGCCGCGACACGCCCCACGGCGTCGTGGTGGTGCCCGGTGCCGACGGCATCGTCCGCGCCTACGCCACGGCCGACGTGGGCATCCACGGCCTGCGGGTCGCGGCCGGCGTGCCCACCGACTTCGTTTTCGCGTCCGCGCGCAAGGACCTGCTCCGCGGCACGCTGGTGGCCGTGGGCACGCTGCTGCTGGCGGCGGCCCTCGCCCTCGTCTTCACGCGCACCCTGTCGCGCCCGCTGGCCAGCCTGGGCCGCACGGCCAAGGCCTGGGCGTCCGGCGCCCGCGGCACGCGCGCCGACGAACAGCTGCCCGGAGAGTTCCGCACGCTCGCCCGAGAGTTCAACGCGATGATCGACGCCCGCGAGGCGAGCGAGTCCCGCCTCGTCGAATCCGAGCGCCGCTACGCCGCGATGCTGGACGGCGTGGACCTCCTCGCCATCACCGTCGCACTCGACGGCCGCTTGATGTACGCGAACGACGCGCTGTCGCGCCTGACCAGGTGGAGCACCGACGAGCTGCTGTCGGGCGACTGGACCCGCCTGGTGCTGCCGGCCGACGCCACCGACATCTTCGCCGGCCTGCGCACCACGGCGACCCGCGAGATCCCCGTGCCGCCACGCCAGGACGGCACCCTGCTCACGCGCGACGGCCGGCGCCGCCGCATCCGCTGGGCCAACGCGCCGCTGCGTTCGGCCTCCGGCGAACTCATCGGCATCACCAGCATCGGCGAGGACGTCACCGAACGCCACGACGCCGAGGTCGCCCGCCAGGCCAGCGCCCGCGCCGAGGCGGCGAACCAGGCCAAGACCGAGTTCCTGGCCCACATGAGCCACGAGCTGCGCACCCCGTTGAACGCGGTGCTCGGCTTCTCGCAGCTGCTGCAGCTCGAGGCTGGCGATCACCTCGGCGCGCCGCAGCGCCACCAGCTGGACCTGATCCACCTCGCGGGCGTGCAGCTGCGTTCGCTGATCGACGACGTGCTCGACGTTTCGCAGATCGAGTCGGGGCGCCTCGCCATCACGCTCGAGAACGTCTCGCTCCCGGGCCTCGTCGACGACGTGCTCAAGTTGAGCAGCCCGAACGCCGCGGGCGAACAGGTGCAGCTGGGCATCCAGGGACCGCTGCCCGGGGTCACGCTGCGCACCGACCCGGTCCGGCTGCGCCAGGTGTTGCTCAACCTCGTGTCGAACGGCATCAAGTACAACCGTCCGGGCGGCCACGTGCGCATCGCGGCACGCTCGCTCGGCGACATGCTCGAGATCGACGTCGAGGACGACGGGCTCGGCATGTCGACCGAACAGCTCGGCCAGCTGTTCCAGCCGTTCAACCGCCTCGGCCGCGAACTCGGGCCCGTGGCGGGCACCGGCATCGGCATGACCCTGTCGCGCCAATTGGTGCGCCTGCTGGGCGGCGAACTCACGGTGCAGAGCACGCCGTCGCGCGGCACGCGGGTCACGGTCTCGATGGCCGGGGCCATCGTGCGCGCCACGCCGGCGGCCGACAACACGCCGCGCGAACCCGCGCCGCAAGGAGCGCCGGGGCAACCCTCGGGCACGGTGCTCTACATCGAGGACAACGCCGCCAACACGCTGATCGTGCAGGAGTTGCTGGCCCCGTGGCCCGGCGTGCGCCTGCTGCTGGCGGCCGACGGATCCAGCGGCATCGCCCTCGCCCGCCAGCACGCTCCCGACCTCGTGCTGCTCGACATGCGTCTGCCCGACATGCACGGCATCGAGGTGCTCGCCGCGCTGCGCACCGAGCCGCTCACGGCCACGATCCCCGTGGTGTCGCTGTCGGCCAGCGCGATGCCGGAGGAGGTGGACGCCGCGCGGGCCGCGGGGGCCACGGCCTACTGGACCAAGCCCATCGACTTCGGGCCGTTCCTCAAGGGGGTGTCGTCGCTGCTGGCGCGCCGGCCGGCGGCATCGCCGCCGCGCTGAAGCCCGGCAACGCTCGCGTGCCTTGGCAGCGGTGGATCCCGGCGTTCGCCGGGATGACGGCGCTGCAGGTCACCCCGGCGAACGCCGGGGCCCACGGCCCGCCGGTGCGCGTCTGTCGCTCAGACCGACGCGCGTTCGACGATCGAGAACCCGATGTCGATGACCCGCTCGCCCACGTCGCCCCCTTCGGCGCGCGTGACGATGCAGCGGGCCGCCTGTTCCCCGATGCGCGAGCCGTCCACGCGCACCGTGGTCAGTGCCGGGTGCAGGTCCTTCGCCATCGACAGGTCGCCGAAGCCGATCAGGCCCAGCCGGCCGGGCACGTCGATGCCCTGCGACTGCGCTTCGATCAGCACGCCCAGGGCCAGCAAGTCCGAGCTGCAGAAGATGGCATCCAGGCCGGGATCGGCGGCCAGCAGGTCGCGCAGGCCCGTGCGGCCGCTCGCGAGCGTGGTGGGCGCGGGCACGAGGTGCACCTTGACCTCGGGCAGGCCGAGCTCGCGCGCGCACTGCACGAAGGCCTCGCAGCGGCGGTGCGAGCGTTCGTCGTCACCGCCGATCAGGGCCATGCGGCGGCGGCCCTTCTCGTGCAGGTAGCGGCACACCGAGCGCCCCACTTCCACGTGCGAGAAACCGACGAGCATGTCGAGCGGCGTGGGCGTGATGTCCCAGGTCTCGACGATGGGGATGCCCGAGGCCAGCAGCCGCTGCCGCCCCTCGGGGGTGTGCGTGATGCCGGTGAGCACGATGCCGTCCGGGCGCCGGCCGATGATGGCGCCCAGCAGGTCGTCCTCGCGCGAATGCGCGTAGCCGCTCTGGCCCAGCATCAGCTGGTAGCCCTTGGCGGCCAGCGCCGCGGTGAGCGACTCCACCGTCTCGAGGAACACCGGCCCCGACAGCGTGGGAATCACCGCCGCGACGAGGCGGCTCTTGTTCGAGCGCAGGCCGCCCGCGAGCAGGTTGGGCACGTAGCCCGTCATCGCGATGGCATGCCGCACCTTGGCGAGCGTGGCCGCGGGCACCTGGTCCGGCTTGTTGACCGCGCGGGAGACGGTCATGGCCGACACCCCCGCCAGGCTGGCGACATCGTTGACGGTGGCTCGGCGCGGGCGCACCGGCGGCGATGAAGGGGGCCCGGCTTTCGGGTCGGTGGGTGCTGTCATACGGCGCGGATGTTACCTGCGGAATACGCAGTTCCACGCTTGCCACCCCCTGCGAAGCGGGTCTCGTTTTCCCGGGCTGCGGCCGTGGGATGTCGGACAACCCGGTCAGGTTTCCTCGATGGGCACCAGGATGGCATCCCCAGTGGCCACGAGCCTGGTGCCGCTGGCCGTCTCCGCATGGAGCTCGGCCGCCGTGAAGACCTGCTTGCGCCCGGGCTTCACCACACGGGCCTTCACGACGAAGGCGGTGCCCACGGCCGGGGCAAGGCAGTTGACCGAAAAATGCGAGGCCAGCACGCGCCCGGCCACGGTGGCGGCGGCGAACCCGCAGGCCGTGTCGATCAGTCCACCGATCAATGCGGCGTGCAGGTAGCCGGCGTACTGGCCCAGGTCGTCGCGCCACGGCAGGCGCAGTTCCACCTGGCCATCGCCGGCGGACACCACCTCGATGCCAGCCCAGCGGTTGAAGGCGCCGGTCTCGTTGACTTTGCGGATGCGTTCGAGCATATCGGTCTCCCGGTTGGAAGGCCCATGCTAGGCGTGGAGCCGCCTCCGCGCCGTCACCCTCGCGACGGTCAGGGCGGCGCCAGCTCGCGCACCGCCAGGCGCGCGACGACGACATGGATCGCATCGAGCGTCTCGGGCGGCGCGGTGGCGCCCGTCATGAAGACCGAGAACACGAGCGGCGCACCCGCCGGCGGCCACGCCACCGCCACGTCGTTGAACGCGCCGTTGTCGCCGGAGCCGGTCTTGTCGCCCACGCGCCAGTGGTCCGGCAAACCCGCGCGCAGGCGGCGCCTGCCCGTGGTGGCCGCCACCATCCAGGCCTGCAGGTGGGCGCGGGATGCCATCGACAGGTGGCGCCGGCCCAGCAGCACGGCCTGCAGCGTCCGGGCCATCGCGATGGGCGTGGTGGTGTCGCGCAGGTCGCCCGCGAGGTTCGAGTTGAGCTCGGGCTCGATGCGGTCCAGGCGCGTGGTGACGTCGCCCGTGCCCCGCACGAAGTCGGTGACCGCCGACGGCCCGCCCACCAGGCCCAGCAGCAGGTTGGCGGCCGTGTTGTCGCTGAGTTCGAGGCTGGCCGCGAGCAGGTCGCGCACGCTCATGCGCCCGTCCGCCACGCGGCGGCTGGTGACCGGCGCGTACGACAGCAGGTCGCGGCGGCTGAACGCGACGGTCTGGTCGAGCGACACCGTGCCGGTGTCGACCCGCTGCAGCACGGTGGCCGCCAGCAGCACCTTGAAGGTGGACGCCATCGCGAAGCGGCTCTCGGCGTTGAAGCTGATGAAGTCGCCGCTGCCCGTGTCCTGCACGAAGACGCCGAGCTTGCCGCCCGTGCGGGCCTGGAGCGAGGTCATCGCGGTGCCCAGGTCCACCTCGCGGCCCAGGCCGCTCGCGCAGCCCGCCAGCCACGCGGGCAGCGTGCTGGCCAGCAGGGCCCGGCGTGTCGCGTCAACCGTCACTCGATGTCCTCCTCGTGCGAGCCCGCATCATGCCCAAAAATGGTGTCCGACAACACCCGGCGGCTTTCGAAGGTCCGGGCCTCGCCCGTGACGGGGTCCGTGAACGCGAGCGACCGTGCCAGGAGTTGCAGCGGCCGGTCGAACCCGGGGGTCCCGTCGTCGGCCAGCTGCGGCTGCAGCACCGGGTAGATCCGGTCGTTGTGCAGCGGCACGCCCAGCGCCGCCATGTGCACGCGCAGCTGGTGGCGCTGCCCGGTCGAGGGGGTCAATCGGTAGCGCGCGAGGCCCGGCCCGCACGGGCCCAGGCACTCGATGAGCGTCTCCGCGTTCGGCTCGCCCGGCACCTCCTGCATCTGCATGAAGGCCTGCGGCGACTCCGCCAGCCGGCTGCGGCGCACCTGCGGCATCGGCAGCTCGGGCCGCCACGGGGCAACCGCCTCGTAGACCTTCCGGACCGCCCGCTCGCGGAACAGCGCGTGGTAGGCCGCCCGGTCCTGTGGACGCACGGCCAGCACCACGAGCCCGGCCGTCTCGCGGTCGAGGCGGTGCACCGGCACGAGGGTGTCGAGGCCGAGCCGGCGGCGCACCCGAACGAGCACCGTCTCCTGCAGGTAGCGGCCGCCCGGCGTGACCGGCAGGAAGTGGGGCTTGTCGACGACGACGAGGTGCTCGTCCTGGAACAGCACGGCCTCGTCGAACGGCACGCGGGGTTCCTCGGGCAGGTCGCGGTAGTAGAAGACCTTGAGATGGGCCCGGTACGGGCGGTCGGGGCGGACCGCCTCGCCGGCCTCGTCGACCACATGGCCACGCGCCATGCGGGCCGTCCACGCGGCCTCGGTCACGGCGGGGAAGCGGTGGACGAGGAACGCGGTCACCGTGGGCCACGGGCCCGGCGGCAGCGCGATGCAGCTCGCGCCCACGCCGTCGAGGGCGGGCAGTGGCGACGGCGCCTCAGGCCGCGGCATCGAGGCGGCGCGCCCGCGCCAGGCGCCAGGCATCCGCCGGGTCGTCGCCGTAGACCTGCTCGAGCGTGGTCTCGGTTTCCTGCAGGTGCGTGTCGAGCGCGATGCGGTTGTCGAACACGAAACACTCGCCGGACCAGTCGCGCTCGGCGTCGGGCACCTGCGCGAAGTAGTTCAGGATGCCGCCCTCCAGACGCAGCACGTCGAGGCCCAGGTCGCTCATCCACCCGCTGGTCTTGTCGCAGCGGATGCCGCCGGTGCAGTACATCGCGACCCGCTTGCCCTCGGCCTTCCATTGCGCCGCGTGGGCCTCCACGTAGGCGGGGAAGTCGCGGAAGTTGCGCACGCCGGGATCGATGGCGCCTCGGAAGCGCCCGAGGCGGTATTCGAAGCTGTTGCGGTTGTCGAGCACGACCACGTCGTCGCGGTCCAGCAGCGCGCGCCACGCGAGCGGGTCCACGGCCGTGCCCCCCATGGCACCGCCCTGCCCCACGGCCACGATCTCGGCACGGTGGTGCACCTTCAGGCGGGCGAACGGCGGCGTGGTGCAGGCGCTGCGGCGGAACAGCAGGCCCTCGAACCGCCTGTCGGTGGTGAAGGCGGCCTCGAACGCGTCGAGCGCCTCGGCCGGGCCGGCCAGCGTGCCGTTCACGCCTTCGGCCGCGACCAGCACGCTGCCGGTCAGCCCCTCGGCGAGGCCGCGCAGGCGCTCGGCCACGTCGGCCGCGTCGGGCAGCGGCACGAACCGGTAGAAGGCGATGTGGAACAGGGTCATGGCTCCGATTGTCCCCCGGGTCACCTTCTCAGAGGAACAGCAGCGCCGCCATGGCCACGAGCGTGGGGGGCAGCGCCCCGAGCAGCAGCGCGCCCGCGCCCACCGACTCGTCGCGGAAGCCGCGCTTGAGCAGCGCGACGCCGGCCGGGTTCGGCGCATTGGCGATCACCGTGAGGCCGCCCCCCGCCACGGCGCCCGCCATCAGCATGTACTTGGACGCGTCGGACAGCCCCTCGATCAGCGACCCGAGGTAGGTCAGCGCCGCGTTGTCGGTGATGGCGGTCAGCGCGGTGGCGCCGAAGAACAGCCCGAGCGGCGACAGCCCCGAGACGATCGGCTGCAGCCACCACTGCTGCAGCCCGCCCAGCACCACCAGCCCGGCGAGGAAGAAGCCCACCAGCAACGCCTCGCGGATGATCAGCGGGCTCTGGTGCTCGTGGTACGCCATCGTGAAGCCGAGGAACATCGCGAACAGGCCCAGGAAGATCACCGGGTGGTGGGCGAAGGCCACAACCCCGGCCAGGAACAGCAGGTGCACGGCGATGACGGTGAGCGGCACCGGCGCCGACGTGTGGTTCGCGGCCTCGGCGTGGGTGGGCACATGGCGCCGCAGCAGCCAGGTGACCGCCGTCGCGTTGATCACGACGGCGAGTGCGGCTTTCCAGCCGAAGTGGGTCAGCATGAACCACGAATCCCATTGCCAGGTGGTGGCCACCATCAGCACCGGCGGCGCCGCGTACGACGTGAGCGTGCCGCCGATGGACACGTTGACGAACAGCACGCCGAGGGCCGCGTACTTGAAGCGTTCGGGCATGTCCGGGCGGAACGCGAGGGGAGCGAGCACGAGGGCGGACAAGGTCATCGCCGCCGGCTCGGTGATGAACGAACCCACCAGCGGCCCGAGCGACAGCCCGAGCCACACCTGCGCGACCGCCGGCCGCACCGGCAGCAGGCGCCCGAGCGCCACCATGCCGTGCATCACCGCGTACAGCACGGGCCGCGACGCGGCGATGACCATCACGACGAACACGAACAGCGGTTCGCCGTAGTGCCGCGACTCCGCGTACGCCACCGCCTCGCCGCCCCCGGCGATCGCGGCCAGCACGACCACGAGCACGATGGCCCACAGGCCGAACACCACCTCGACCTCGCCGAGCAGGTGGAACAGGCCCGCATGGCGGGGGAATCGTTTCGACAGGCGGTCGATCTGCCGGCTGGCGAACGTGTGGGCGAGCGCGATGCCGAAGAGGATCGCGGCGGCCCACTGGACGGTCGAGCTTTGCACCGTGGGGGTACTCCGGAAAGGTCAGGCAGCCGCGACGATACCCCAAGGTTCAGCAATTGGCGCCAGGCGGCAGCGGGGGCAGCGCCGGCCAGGGCACGCGCCGGTTCGACGCGATGCCGTCGAGCACGTACGCGAGCACGGTGTCGTCCCGCACCGTCCAGCGCATGCGCGACGTGGCCACCTCGCGCCCGCACAGCAGCAACCGGTCGCCCTCGGCGAGCGGCTGGTCGTCCGGGGGCAGCAGCACCTTCTCGTTCGCGCGCTGCAGCAACAGCGGCACCGCGCCCAGGCGCAGCGCCCGGTTGTCCGGTGCGCTCATCACGTCGCCGACGCGCACGACACGCCCGGCGCGCAACGCGGCCACGACGGCGGGCGCCTCGTCGCGGTCCATCGTGACCGACCAGCTCTCGACCGTGTCGTGACCGATGTGCTCACGCATCGACATCAGCAGCTGGTGCGCCCACTCCTCCTTCTGCTGGCGGGCCAGGCGCATGAAGTACGAGAGTTGCGGCGCGCGGATGATGCGCAGCACCTCCGCCGCCACGATGTAGCCCGACAGCACGCTCAGGTCCACCGGCGCCGCCCGGAACATCGGGCTGTTGCGCCGCTCGTTCTGCCGCACCGCGAGGAACACCCCGGCGTTGAGCTTCCGGGCCATGAGGCAGGCCGTGAGATTCCCGGTGTCGTCCGGCCCGCACACGACCACGCCGTCGGCCGTCTCGACCCGGGCGGCACGCCAGGTTTCCGGGCGCGTGGGTGAACCGGTGACGCTGCCCTCGGGCAGGTCGTCGTCGGCGTGCTCCTCGATCACGACCACCTCGATGCCCGCCTTCTCCAGGTGCCGCCGCACGGTGCGTCCGAACGCGCCGTGCCCGCAGACGATCCAGCGGCCGTGCGGCAGGATGCGCGGGGTGCCCATCGCGTTGGCATACTGGATGGTCAGCGCCTCGTAGATGATGTGCAGACTGGGCGCCTGCACGGCGAGCACCAGCCGCTCGGCGAAGGTGTCGAACGGATTGATGATGTGGTCGGCGCCCACCGCCGCCATCTCGGGCTGCTTGTGATGCCAGCGCGCCGCGCAGATGACTTCTCCCTTCGGGTTCAGCAGCCGCGCGGCCAGCGCGATGTTGACGTTGATGCCGTCGTCGCCCGTGAGCGCCACCACGCCCGCGCACCGTCCGCTCGCGAGGCCCGCGAGCGTGAGCGCGCGCGGGTCGCTCGCGTCGGCGTTGAGCGCCGGCACCTGTTGCCGGAGCTGGTCCACCTCCACCGCGTCCACCCGTTCCGGGTTGCTGTCGACCACCACCGTGCGCACGCCGGCCTCGGCCAGTTCGCGGGCGACGAGGGTGCCCGAGTCGTCGTACCCGCAGATCAGGTAGAACGGCTCGCGCATGCGGCGCACGCCCGAGAACACGCGGTTCTCGTGGAGGATGCGGCGGAACAGCGGATCCTGCAGCGTGCTGAAGACGGCACCGATGCCGTACAGCCAGGCCAGCACCGTCGTGTAGATGGACAGCAGCGCCCAGAGCCGCTGCGCATCGGAGAAGGGGTAAGGGATCTCTCCGAGGCCGATCGTGGTGCCGAGGAAACTCACGAAATAGACGGCGTGGAAGAAGTTCATCTGCCACGGCCGGCCCGACGGCGTCTCGCCGGGGACGATGGTGAACCCGACGATGGCCACCGAATAGGTGACGATCAGCAGGACCAGCGGCACGCGAAGGCGCCGCAGCAGGATGAAGACGCCATGCTGCGCACGGCCGTCGGGGCGGATCATCGCCGCAGGCTGGCCGTTTCGATGATCAGCAGCACGACCGAGACGACGTTGGCCGCCAGTGCACCGATCGCGAGCGACACGATGGTGACGGTGTCGTGCACCGACGGATACGACCCGTCGAGCGTGACGTAGCCCCAGAACACCGCCGCCGCGATCAGCTGCACGTCGGCCACGAGGCTGGTGGCGAGCATCGTGGAGCCCAGCTGCGAGCGGTCGCCGAACTTCATGACGGTGGCGATGAGGCTGACCACCAGCGAGGCGAAGAGTTCGTACCGGTTGTGGTGGGCGATGTTCGAGATCTCGCCGGAGACGAACCCGAGGTTCAGCGTCAGCGCGAGCACGATGACGAACGCGAAGAAGATCTTGTCGAAGGTCATGGTGAACCGCGGGGGGCGGTCAGAGTTTGGGAATCCGGATGCGGCTGACCATCAGCGACCCCGACAGCGCGAACATCAGCACCAGGGGGTGGAGCTTCAGCCCGCCGATGGTGACCATGCCGAACCAGAGGTCCGGCCCGATGGCCCCCTGCCAGGCGGCCACCGCGATGACGATGACGAGCGCGAGCGAGGTCGGGATGGGTGTGCCTTCGAAGTACTTGACCTTGTCGCCGCCCTCGGACAACGCCTCGGCGGTGACGTTGTACCGCGCCAGCCGCGACACCCCGGCCGCCACGAAGAAGACCAGGATGATGCGGTCGTAGAAGCCCTGCATGCCCGCGCCGTAGGCGATCACGGCCGGCGCGACGCCGAAGGAGATCACGTCGGCCAGCGAGTCGAGCTCCCGGCCCATGGCCGACGAGCGCTGCCGCCATCGGGCGATGCGGCCGTCGAGCACGTCGAAGATCAGGGCGAGCGGGATCAGTGCGCAGGCGAAGTACAGGTGCAGCACCTCGCGGGTCTGCAGGTAGGTCATCACGGAGAACAACGACCCGACACCACAGAACGCGTTCGCGAGCGTGAACCAGTCCGCGAGGTGGAACTCGCGGATCATCGAGAAGGGTTTGGCTTTTTCCATGGCGGCAAGCATAGACCAGAGTCAGGTGTCCGCCGTCCCGGCAAGGTGCCGTTGAAAAAAATGCTGGCCGCGCGAGAAGGCGTACGGGTAAAAAAAACGGACGGTGCCGTGAGACACCATCCGTTGAAGAGACCGCAGTAGTTGGGGAGGGAGAGAGTCTGCGGCCCCGGGGAAACCAAACTGTATGAGCACCATCTCATCCTGCGTGTAGGACATGACCCCAAAATGCCGTACCTCAAGAGGAGGGAGAGGTAACGTGCGGTTGCCGGATGCGTCATTTCGTGAAGGGCCGGCGGTCTCCCGACCGCGAAAAGCAATCGGCTCAGGCGCCGAACGCCTGCCAGGCCATCAGGCCGGCGAGCAGGAACATGACGGCGGCCACGATCCCGTCCAGCACGCGCCAGGCGAGCGGCCGTTGGAACAGCGGCGCGAGCAGCCGGGCGCCGTAGCCCAGGCCCGCGAACCACAGTCCGCTGGCCGACGCCGCGCCCGCCGTGAAGTACCACTTCAGCGCGCCGGCCTGCTGGGCACCCACAGAACCCACCAGCACGACGGTGTCGAGGAAGGTGTGCGGGTTGAGGAAGGTGAAGCCGGCGAGCTGCAGGATCACGTGGCGCAGCGGGGCGGCCGCGCCGCTGCCCGGCAGGGCCATCGACCCGGGGCGCAGGGCCCGGGCGGCGGCCCGCGCGCCGTAGGCCAGCAGGAATGCGGCGCCGCCCGCGGCGAACGCGGTGGCCACCATCGGGTGGGCCGCGATGAGCTGGGCCATGCCGGCCACGCCCAGGGTGATCAGCAATGCGTCGGCGACGAAGCAGAACACCACGATGGGCAGCACGTGCTCGCGGCGCAGGCCTTGGCGAAGCACGAAGGCGTTCTGGGCGCCGATGGCCACGATCAGGCCCAGGCAGAGGCCGAAACCGGTGATGAAGGAAGACGAAACGGGGAGGTCCATGCCGTCAGGATGCCCGCCGCCACGAGATTAGGAAAGTTAAACTTCCTGCATCTCGTGAAGGAGAACTGAATCATGCTGGACTACGCCTCGCTGGCCGCCGTGGCCCAGGTCGTGCGCGACGGCAGCTTCGAGCGGGCCGCCCGCGCCCTGCACGTCACGCCGTCCGCCATCTCCCAGCGCATCCGGCTGCTGGAGGAGCGGATGGGCCTCGCGCTGATCGTCCGCGGCACGCCCTGCACGGCCACCGAGGCGGGCCAGCGCCTGTGCCGCCACGTCGAGCAGGTGGGCATGCTGGAGCACGACCTGCACCGCGCCCTCCCCGCCATGGGACAGCTCGGCGACCCCGCCGGGCGCCTGACGCTCAAGGTGGCGGTCAACGCCGACAGCCTCGACAGCTGGTTCGTGGGGGCCGCCGCCCGCTTCTGCGACACCGAAGCGGCGCTCGTCGACGTCAGCATCGACGACCAGGACCACACGGCCGAATGGCTGCGCAGCGGCGCGGTGATCGCCGCGGTGACGGCCAGCGCCAAGCCCATCCAGGGCTGCCGCAGCATCCCGCTGGGCAGGATGCCGTACGTGGCCACCGCCAGCCCCGCCTTCGTCAAGCGCTACCTGAAGAACGGGGTGGACGCGGCGTCGCTCGCCGAGACGCCCTGCATGACCTTCAGCCGCAAGGACGCGCTGCAGGCCGACTGGCTGCGCCAGGTGTGCGGGCGGTCCGTCGAGGTGCCGCGGCACTGGCTGCCGTCGTCGCAGGCCTTCGTGGCCGGCGCCCTCACCGGCCTCGGCTGGGGCATGAACCCGCGGATGTTCGTCGCCGACCTGCTCAAGCGCGGCAAGCTCGTCGAACTGGTGCCGGGCACCGACCTGTCGGTGGCCCTGCACTGGCAGCACGCGCGGCTGCAGATCCCGATGCTGGATCGGCTCACCGAGGCCGTGGTGACCACGGCCCGGGAGAAACTCGTCCAGGACGCCTAGACCTCGAGCCAGTCGGCCGCACCCTGCCCGGCCGCGCGGCCGGTGGCGAAACACGCCGTCAGCAGGTAGCCGCCGGTGGGTGCCTCCCAATCGAGCATCTCGCCCGCGCAGAACACCCCGGGCACGGCCTTGAGGCCCAGGCCCGCGTCCAGCCCGTCGAAACGCACGCCGCCGGCCGTGCTGATGGCCTCGTCGATGGGCCGCGTGGCATCCACCGTCAGCGGCAGCGCCTTGATGGTGGCGGCCAGGCGCACCGGGTCGGCCATCGCGGCCTTGTCGAGCACCTCGTGCAGCAGCCCGACCTTCACGCCGTGCAGGCCCAGGCGCGACTTCAGGTGCGACGACAACGACCGCGACCCGCGCGGGTGCGCCACCTCGGCCGCGACCCGCTCGGCCGTGTGCGTGGGCAACAGGTCGAGGAACAGCGTGGCCTTCCCGTCGCGTGCGATGCGGTCGCGCAGGAACGACGACGCGGCGTAGACGAGGCTGCCCTCGATGCCGGTCTCGGTCAGCACGAACTCGCCCACTTGGCGGAACTCGTCGCCCACCGACAGTGCGACCGCCTTCAGCGGGTCGCCCGCATGGCGCGTGCGCAGGTGCTCCGACCAGGCCGGCGCGACGTGGAACCCGCAGTTCGACGGCTTGAGCGGCGCGAGGTTGACACCCCGGGATGCGAGGCGCGGCACCCAGGCCCCGTCGGATCCGAGCCGCGCCCAGCTGCCGCCGCCGAGGGCCAGCACCACCGCATCGAAGTGCCGCGAGACCGGGCCGGCCGGGGTCTGGAAGTTCAGCGTGTGGGCGCGTTCGGGCGCCCAGCCCGTCCAGCGGTGGCGCATCGAGAAGCGCACGCCGGCCGCGCGCAGGCGCTGCAGCCAGGCGCGCAGCAGCGGCGCGGCCTTCATGTCGGTGGGGAACACGCGCCCCGAGCTGCCGACGAAGGTGGTGATGCCGAGGCCGTGGGCCCAGTCCTGCAGCGCCTGGGCACCGAAGGCCTCGACGTGCGGGGCCAGGGCGGGCGCGGCGTTGCCGTAGCGGCGCAGGAAGGGTTCGGGCGCCTCGCTGTGCGTCAGGTTCAGGCCGCCCTTGCCCGCCAGCAGGAACTTGCGGCCGACGGACGGCATCGCGTCGAAGAGTTCGACCGCCACGCCGCGCGCCGCCAGGGTTTCGGCCGCCATCAGGCCGGCGGGGCCACCGCCGACGACGGCGACACGGGGAGATTCGGAGGGAGACGGCAGGGACATGCGGGAGCGGTTCAGCGGGGATCGTTCGGAAGGGGCGTGCGGCGCGGGGCCGGCCATGCGACCATTGTCGCCTCCCGACACCGTTCCCCGCTCACCATGCTGATCACCTGCGTCGCTTACGAGGAAGGCCGCAAGCTCGCCGACATCCGCCCCGAGGCGATCAGCGACTACCTCGCCCGCCCCGGCTGTTTCGTCTGGGTGGCCCTGAAGGACGCCACGCCCGAGGAGCTCGAGACGATGCGGCTCGAGTTCGACCTGCACGAACTCGCGGTGGAAGATGCCCGGCACGGCCACCAGCGCCCGAAGATCGAGGAGTACGGCGACACGGTGTTCGCGGTGGTCCACACGGTGGAGCTGTCGCCCGAGCAGGACCTGCAGGTGGGCGAGGTCGACGTGTTCGCCGGCCCCAACTTCGTGATCTCGATCCGCAACCGTTCGATGCACTCGCTCGGCATGGTGCGCGAGCGCGCCGAGCGCGAACCCCACCTGTTGCGCAACGGCTCGGGCTTCGTGCTGTACGCGCTGATCGATGCGATCGTCGACGAATACTTCCCGGTCATCGACACGCTCGAAGCCGAGCTCGAGGACATCGAGGCGCAGATCTTCACGCCGGGCACGGGCCGGGCGAACGTGCAGCGTCTGTACGCGCTCAAGCGGCGCATCACGGTCGTCAAGCACGCGGTGGCCCCGCTGCTCGAATCGGTGAGCAAGCTGACCGTGGGCCGCGTGCCGCAGGTGTGCGCGAACACGCGCGACTACTTCCGCGACGTGGTGGACCACCTGGCGCGCATCAACGCCCTGCTGGACGGCCTGCGCGACACGATCGGCACCGCGATCCAGGTGAACCTGTCGATGGTGACGATCGAGGAGGCCGAGACCGCGAAGCGGCTGGCGGCCTGGGCGGGGATCTTCGCGCTGGCCACCGTCTTCGCCGGCATCTGGGGCATGAACTTCGAGGTCATGCCCGAGCTGAAGTGGATCTGGGGCTACCCCGCGGCCCTCGTGACGATGGCCTTGTCGTGCGGAGTGCTGTACCGCTACTTCCGGAAGGTGGGCTGGCTCTAGGCCAGCATCACATCAGGCTTCGCGCAGGGCCTTGCGCAGTTCCTCGCCCTTCTCCGGCCGCGCCACGAACGGGTCGCTCGGGTTGCGGCCGTGGAGCACGTCGTCCAGGCGCACCTGCACGCCGGCGAGCGCCTGCGGGTGGCTGTAGATGTAGAAGGTCTCGTTGCGGATGGCCTCGAACACCGACTCGGCGATGGTGGTGGCCGTGACCTTGCCGCTCGTGACCGCCTTCGACGCCATCGCGCGGCCGATCAGCTGGCTCTTGGTCATGGGCGCGTTGTCGCTCAGTTCGGCCGGGCGGTTGCGGGCGCTGTCGGCGATGCCGGTGGGCACGAAGTACGGGCACAGCACCGAGGCGTGCACCTGGTCGGTCACGAGGCTGAGGTCCTGGTACAGCGTTTCGCTGAGCGCGACCACCGCATGCTTGCTGACCGTGTAGACGCCCATGTTCGGCGCCGCCACCAGGCCCGCCATCGACGCGGTGTTGGTGATGTGGCCGCGCCACGACGGGTCCTTCTTCGCGGCCTCGAGCATCATCGGTGTGAAGACGCGCACGCCGTGCACCACGCCCATCAGGTTGACGCCGAGCACCCAGTCCCAGTCCTTCAGGGACGATTCCCAGATCAGGCCGCCACCGCCCACGCCGGCGTTGTTGAACACGAAGTTCGGCGCGCCGAACTTGGCGAACGTGGCCGCGCCCAGCGCTTCCACCTCGGCGGCCTTGGAGATGTCGAGGCGGTACGGCAGCACCTGCACGCCGAGGGCCGAGATCTCGGCCGCGGCCTTCGTCAGCGCCTCCTGCTGCACGTCGGCCATCACGACGTTCATGCCGAGGCCGGCGGCGATGCGCGAGACCTCGAGGCCGAAGCCGGACGCCGCGCCGGTGATGACGGCGGTGCCGCCCTTGAAGTTGTTCATGGGATGTCCCTTTCTGTTTTCAGTTTGGATGCTTGACGGCCTTGACCTGGTAGCCCAGCCGCGGGAAGTGCACGTGCACGCGCCCGGCCCGTTCATCGGTGCGTTCGATCACCACCTCGTCGGCGGTCAGGCCCACGAGCACACCTTCGTTGAGGTCGGTGCCGTAGTCGGTGGCCGAGACGGTGACGGGTGCGCCGGCCTCGAAGCCGAGGCCCGGGGCGACCGACACCGGCGCGAACGTGGTGCTGGCGCGCGCGATCTCCAGCGCCTCGCCGCTCGAGAGGCGCGTGGGCTTGCCGTGGCCGAACGCCTCGACGCGGCGGTACCAGCCGGAGACCTTCGGGTACGGCGTGAAGAGTTCGCCGAGCAGCGGCGCGCGCTTGAGGTGCCACACCGACTGCGCCGCCGACACGTCGGCGACGCTGGGCACCGCACCCAGCAGGAACGGCCGGCCGTCGGCCAGCATCGATTCGAGCCAGCGCAGCTGCGTGTGCAGCTGCACGCCGGTGTCGGCCGGACCGGGCCGGGCGCGGCCCACGGTCATGGCCGCGCGGTCGGCACCGAACGCCTTGAGGAAGTCGGGCGACGCGTCCGCCAGGCGCTGGGCCAGGCCGCCGGCCTGCAGCGCATAGGGAATGGCGGCCCAGAACAGCGTGCTGTCGGCCCAGTTCGAGACGACGTGCTGCAAGTCGGTGAGCACATGCGGGTACAGCGAAGGCTGCGGCGCGCGCTGCTCCAGCAGGCGGCAGATCAGCGCGCTGTCGCAGTAGACGTCGGCCCCCACCTGCAGGAACGGCGTGCGGCGGTAGCCGCCGGTGAGCGCCACCACGTCGGGCTTCGGCAGCATCACCGGCACCTCGACGGAACGGTACGCGAGGCCCTTGAGGCCCATCACCAGCCGCACCTTCTCGGAGAAGGGGGACGACTCGTATTCGTGGAGGATCAGATCGCTCATCGGTGCGTGTCGCCTTGATCAGGAAAAAACTAGTCGGAGGCGCCGGGCTTCTGGATGCGCCGGCCGCCCGCGGGCAGCCCGTTGAGGTACTTGAAGGTGCCGGTGGCCTGGGCCAGCAGCGCGCCCTTCTCGTCGAAGACCGAGCCCTCGCAGAACGCGAGCGAGGCCGTGCCGTGCACGAGCTTCGCCTTCGCCACCATGCGGCCGAGGCCCGGGCGCATGAAGCTGGTCTTCATCTCGATGGTGACCACGCCCTGCCCCGTGGGTTCCGAGCCCGGCTGCGGCGCGCGGGCCGCATGGGCCATCGCCACGTCGAGCAGGGTCATGGTGAGGCCGCCGTGGGCGACCATCCACGAATTGCAGAGCTCGTCTCGCACCTCGACGGCGATCTCGGCCTCGCCGCCCTCGAACTTCAGCAGCTCGAAACCCAGCGTCTTGACGAACGGGATCTGGCGCGGGAACTCCATGGCCGGTCAGCCCCCGCCGTGGATGGCGCTCACGCCACCGTCCACCGCCAGGATCTGGCCGGTGATGTGCTTGCCGGCGGCCGACGCGAACAGCAGCGCGGCGCCCTTGAGGTCGTCGTCGTCGCCGATGCGGCCGAGCGGCGCGTTGCCGGAGAGCTTGTCGGCCCCGACCCGGTCGATGGTGCCCTTGGTCATCTTGCTCGGGAACATGCCCGGGGCGAGCGCGTTGACGTTGATGTTGTAGCGGCCCCATTCACCGGCGAGCGTGCGCGTGAAGTTCACGACTGCGCCCTTGCTGGTGCCGTAGGCGATGTACTGGATTTCCTTCGACGCACCCGACAGGCCGGCGATGGAGGCCACGTTGATGATGCGGCCCTGGCGGCGCGGGATCATGCTGAGCTTGCCGACGGCCTGGCTCATCAGGAAGATGCTGCGGATGTTGAGGTTCATCACCTTGTCCCACGCCTCGAGGGGGTGGTCTTCGGCGGGGGCGCCCCAGGTGGCGCCGGCGTTGTTGACGAGGATGTCGATCTCGCCGAGCGCGGCACGGGCTTCGGTGGCGACGCGGGTGATCTCTTCCGGCACGCTGGCGTCGGCCGCGATCCACCGGGCGTCGATGCCGCGGGCCTTCAGGTGCGCGGCGGATTCTTCGAGGTCGGCCGCCTTGCGGGAGGTCAGCAGCACACGCGCGCCGGCTTCGCCGAGCGCTTCGGCGATCTGCAGGCCGAGGCCGCGGGATCCGCCGGTGATGAGGGCCGTCTTGCCCGAGAGGTCGAGGAGTTTCTGGATGGGAGTGCTCATGGTGCCTCCAAGGGTCGTCGATGATCGCCGATTCGGCTGTCAGGGACGCGACAGCGCCCTGAAAAAGGCCTCGTTGTTCGTGGGGCGGCCGAGGAAACGGCGCATCAGTTCGTTCGCGTCCACCTGCCCGCCCTGCGACAGCACCTCGCGACGGTACCGCGACCCGGTGTCCGCCGACAAGCGGTCCGGCGCGAAGGCGGTGCGCAGGTCCTCAGCGAGCACCAGGCTCCAGAGGTAACCGTAGTAGCCGGCCGCGTAGCCACCCGCGATGTGGGCGAAGCCGGCGGGGAACTGGCTGCCCGGCACGTGGCCGAGCGGCGTGGCCGACTCCATGCGGCGCCACAAGTCCATCGGGTCGGCCGGCTCACGCCCGTACAGGGCCTGGTCGTAGCTCGCGAACAGGCGCTGGCGCGCCTGCCCGATGCCCTTGCCGAACTCGCGGGCCTCGAAGGCGCGGGCGAGCAGCCCGTCGGGCACCGGTGGGCAGGTGGCGCAGACCGCCTGGAACAGCGCGATGACCCGGGGATCGTAGGCCCAGTCCTCGAACATCTGCGACGGCGCCTCGACGAAGTCGAACTGCACGTTCGTGCCGCCCTGCGAGGCGTAGCGCGTCTTCGACAGCAGCCCGTGCAGCGCGTGGCCGAACTCGTGCAGCAGCGTCTCCAGCTCGTCCAGGTTCAGGCCCTGGCGGTTGAAGTTCACCACGAGCGCGGACGCCGCCGTGCGCCCGGTGCGGGTGGCCCCGTTGTTGAGGCTCCAGACGGCCGCATGGTTGTACTTGTCGGGCCGCGGGTACAGGTCGACGAACAGGGTGCCGAGGTTCGAACCGTCGGCGTCGCGGACCGTGAAGGCCCGGGCGTCGGCATGCCAGAGCGGCTGCGGCTGCGCCTCGAAGCCGATGCCGAACAGCCGGCCGGCGAGCGCGAACACGAAGTCGAGGCTGGCCTCGGGCGGGAAGTGCTGGCGGAACTGTTCCTGGGCCACGTCGTGGCGGTCGCGGCGCACGCGTTCGGAGAGGAAGGCCACGTCCCAGCGCTGCACCGTGCCGCCGTCGAAGGCGGACTTCAGCACGGCCAGGTCGGCGACTTCCCGGCGGGCCACGGCGTCCTGCACGCTCGCGAGGAACGCGGCGACCGTGGCTTCGTCGTGCGCCATGCGCCGGCGCAGCACGAGGTCGTCGTAGGACGCGAACCCCAGCAGGCGCGCCTGCTCGCGCCGCAGCCGGGCGATCTCGCCGAGCGTGCGCAGGTTGGCGTCGCCACCCTGGGTGAGTCCGGCGCGCCACATGCGTTCGCGCGTGCCACGGTTCGTCGCGTGTTCGATCACCGGCTGGTAGGTGGGTGCGTCGAGGCCCAGCCGGTAGCGGCCCTGGCCATCCTTCGGCGCCGACGCCCACACGGCACGCGGGACGCCGTCGAGTTCGGCTTCGGTGAACGCGAGGCGGCGGTGGTCCTCGGCGATGCGGCGTTCGAAGTCCTGCTCGAAGCGCGCGAGGTCGCGCGCGATGCGCCGGGCCTTCGCGCGGCCCGCGGGTGGCAGCGCCACGCCGGCGTCCTCGAACGCGTCGAGCTGGTCCTTGCGGAAGCGGCGGTCGATGTCGTCCGCGGGTTCGGTGGCACGCAGGGCCGCGTGCACGCGTGTGTTCTGCAGGAACGCGGCGGCGAAGTCCTGCAGCCGGCGTTCGCACGCCTGGGCCGCGTCGCGCAGCGCCTTGGCCGGATGCACGGCCGACAGCAGCGCGACCGGGCCCGCGATGTTCTCCTGCAGGATGGTCAGGTCGTCGAGCGCGGCCAGCAGGCCCGCCCCCGGGTCGATTCCCTCGAGCCGTCGGACCGTGTCACGCGACTCGGCGAGCGAGGCCGTGCAGGCCCGCTCGATCTGGCGCGGCGTCTTCCAGGCCGGGAACTCGTACGGCGCGGCGACCGCCCCGCCCCACACGACCGCGAGCGCCGCAGCGCCCGCCCGCCACGACCGCACCGGCATCGGTCAGTCGCCCTTCATGCGCGAGCGGACGTAGATCAGCGCGAAACCCACCACCGCGACCACGCCCCCGCCCACCATCATCGACGTGCCCAGCGGCCCGGCCGAACGCTGCACGGCAATGCCGAAGCAGACGACCAGCAGGCCGCCATAGACCAGCACCCAGATCAGGGTGTCGAGCGTGCTCGTTTTCATTCAGCGCGTTCCCGGGAGACGTTGGACGCCCATCATCGCCTAGAACCACGCCTCCTGCATCTGGCGGCAGGTGTCGTCGCGGCTCGCCACCACGGCCAGCCAGGCCGGGACCTTCGGCAGCTCGTAGCGGAAGAAGAACTGCGCGGCCTGGCGCAGGCCCCGCACCGTGTCCGAGTCGGGGGCGGCGTGCGCGGTGAGCGCGACGTCGAGCCAGACCCACGCGAGCACCGTGTGGCCGAAGGCCTGCAGGTACGGCGTGGCGTTGGCCAGGGCCTCTTCGGGCACGCCGGTGGACCAGGCGGACTGCGTGGCCTTCGCCAGCGCGGCCCACGTGCCGGCCAGCGACTCGGCGAACGGCGCGACTGCCGGCACCGACGTCGCGCGGGCGATGGTGGCCTCGACGCGCGACGCCAGCAGCGCGAAGCCGCGCCCGCCGTCCATCACCACCTTGCGGCCCAGCAGGTCGAGGCCCTGGATGCCGTGGGTGCCCTCGTGGATCATGTTCAGGCGGTTGTCGCGCCAGTACTGCTCCACCGGGTAGTCGCGCGTGTAGCCGTAGCCGCCCAGCACCTGGATCGCGAGGCTGTTGGCCTCGAGACACCATTCGCTGGGCCAGCTCTTCGCGATGGGCGTCAGCATGTCCAGCAGCAGGCCGGCCTCGGCCGCGGCGGCCGCGTCGCCCGTGTGGTGTTCGTCGACGAGGCGCGCGCACTGCAGCGCGAGCGCCATCGCGCCCTCGCAGTACGCCTTCTGCGCGAGCAGCATGCGCCGCACGTCGGCGTGCTGGACGATGGGCACCTGCGGGCGGCTGGCGTCCTTGCCACCCACCGCCACGGGCCGGCCCTGCGGGCGCTGGCGGGCGTAGTCGAGGCTGGCCTCGAAGCCGGCGTAGCCCAGCATCGTGGCGCCGAGGCCCACGCCGATGCGCGCCTCGTTCATCATGTGGAACATGTTGCGCAGGCCGTCGCCCGGCCGGCCCACGAGGTAGCCGATGGCGCCGGCGCCGCCGCGCACCGGGTACTTGCCCTCGCCGAAATTCAGCAGCGTGTTGGGAATGCCGCGGTAGCCCAGCTTGTGGTTCAGCCCGGCCAGCGCCACGTCGTTGCGTTCGCCGGTCAGCGCGCCGTTCGTGTCGACGAGCTTCTTCGGCACGATGAACAGGGAGATGCCCTTCGTGCCGGGCACCAGTTGCCCGTCCGGCCCCGGGATCTTCGCAAGCACGAGGTGCACGATGTTCTCGGCGAGTTCGTGTTCGCCGTTGGAGATCCACATCTTGTTGCCGCGCAGGCGGTAGCGCGGGCCGAGCGGGTCGCCGTCGGCGCCCTCCCCGTCCGGCGTGGCGCGCGTGACGATGTCGGAGAGGCTCGAGCCCGCCTGCGGTTCGGACAGGCACATGGTGCCGAAGAAGCGGCCCGAGAACTCGTTTTTCGCGAACACGTCCTTCTGCGCCTCGGTGCCGTGGGCCATCAGCAGGTTGGCGTTGCCGCTCGTCAGCATCGCACCGCCGCCGAGGCCGATGCTCGCCTTCGAGAAGAAGCTGTTGGCCGCCATCTCGATCACGCACGGCAGCTGCATGCCCCCCATCTCCGCGTCCTGCGCCGCGGCGAGCATGCCGCTCTCGACGAAGGCCTTCGCCGCGTCGTGGGCCGCCTGCGGCTGCACCACACGTTCGCCGTCGAAGTGCGGTTCCTCGGTGTCGGCGAGCCGGTTGAACGGCACGAACTTCTCGCGGGCGATGCGCTCGCAGGTGTCGAACACCGACGTGAAGGTCTCGCGCGAATGGTCGGCGAAACGCTCGCGCGCCGTCAGCGTCTCGACGATCAGCCAGTCGTACAGCAGGAAGTCCAGGGTGTCGCGGAAGCTCATGGTTCGGGTCCCGATCAAGGGGGTGTGAATTTGGCGCCCTGCGTGGCGCCATGCTGGGTCTCGGTGTCGTAGCGGCGATCCCGCTCCTGGTGCTCGTCGATCAGGCGCTGCGCCTGCCGCTCGACGTCGGTCCGCAGGGTCTTGCAGTCCGGGCCGGTGGCCGCCGCCAGGTCGGACGACAGCGCGCGCACCAGCGCCTGCCCGGTGGCCATGTGACCTTCCTCGTGGCGCATCAACGCATCGAGGTAGGTGGTCCACGCGTCGCGCAAGGCCTTCGGCGCCCTCGCCTCGTCGGTCCAGCGCGGCAGCCGGATGCGCCCTTCGATCGCGGTGCGCACACCGGTCACGCGGCAGGTGCCCTCCGGCGTCGGGGCAACGCGGTAGTCGTAGCGGTACTCCCAGTCGGCCAGGCCGTGGAAACCGTCGGGGCCGCGGCCGGCGAGCGACGCCGACAGCGCCGGACCGTCGACACCGGCGACGTACAGGTACACCAGGCGCACGCCCGACAATCGGCGGCTGGCGTCGGCGTCGCGCACGAGGCCCTGGCCCTCGCACGCGCGGTCCGAGTAGCGCACCCGGCCTTCCGGCCCCGTGCAACGATTGACCTGGCCCTGCGCGGTGGTGGCAGCCACCACCAGCAGCAGGCCGAGGATCCGCCGGTCAGAGCACCTCGAAGACACCGGCCGCGCCCATGCCACCACCGATGCACATCGTGACCACCACGCGCTTGGCACCGCGGCGCTTGCCTTCGATCAGTGCGTGGCCGGTCAGGCGCTGGCCGCTGACCCCGTACGGGTGGCCCACGGCGATGGCGCCGCCGTTGACGTTCAGGCGGTCCATCGGGATGCCCAGCGTGTCGGCGCAGTACAGCACCTGCACGGCGAACGCCTCGTTGAGTTCCCACAGGTCGATGTCGGCGACGGTCAGGCCGAGCTTCTTCAGCACCTTCGGCACCGCGAAGACCGGGCCGATGCCCATCTCGTCGGGCTCGCAGCCGGCCACCGCGAAGCCGAGGAAACGGCCCAGGGGCTTCAAGCCCCGCTTCTCGGCGAGCGTCTCGTTCATCAGCACGCAGGCGCCGGCGCCGTCGCTGAACTGGCTGGCGTTGCCGGCCGAGATCACGCCGCCGGGCAGCGCCGGGCGGATGCCCGCGATGCCTTCGGCGGTGGTGCCCTCGCGCAGGCCTTCGTCGGCGGTGATGGTGACCTGCTTCGTGCGCAGGCCCAGCACCTTGTCGACGACGCCAGCGGTGACCGTCATGGCCACCATCTCGTCGTTGAACTTGCCGGCGGCCTGGGCAGCGCAGGCGCGCTGCTGGCTCTGGGCACCGTAGGCGTCCATGCGGTCGCGGCCGATCTTGTAGCGCTTGGCCACCTGCTCGGCGGTCTGCAGCATGCTCCAGTAGATCTCCGGCTTGTGCTCGCGCAGCCAGCTGTCGGCGATCATGTGGCGGTTGGCCTCGTTCTGCACGCACGAGATGCTCTCGACGCCGCCGGCGACGTACACGTCGCCCTCGCCCGCGATGATGCGCTGGGCGGCGGTGGCGATGGTCTGCAGGCCGCTCGAGCAGAAGCGGTTGATGGTCATGCCGCTGGTCGTGACCGGCAGGCCGGCGCGGATGGCGATCTGGCGGGCGATGTTGCTGCCGGTGGCCCCTTCGGGCGTGGCGCAGCCCATGATGACGTCGTCGACCTCGGCGCCATCGATGCCGGCGCGCTGCACGGCGGCCTGCACCGCGTGGCCGCCGAGCGTGGCGCCATGGGTCATGTTGAAGGCGCCCTTCCAGCTCTTGGCGAGCGGGGTCCGGGCGGTGGAGACGATCACTGCGTTGGTCATGGTGGTGTCCTGGAGTTCGGTTCGACGGGAATGACGCTCAGGAGAACGTCTTGCCTTCGGCGGCCAGCTTGGCCAGCAGCGGTGCGGGTTGCCAGAACGCGGCGTCGTCGGCCGGGTTCTTCGCGAACTTCTTCATCGATGCCACCACGTTGAACAGGCCCTGGGTGTCGGCATAGCACATCGGGCCACCGCGGTGCAGCGGGAAGCCGTAGCCGGTCAGGTACACCATGTCGATGTCGGAGGCCTTCGAGGCGATGCCCTCCTCCACGATCTTCGCGCCCTCGTTCACCAGCGCGTAGACGAGGCGCTGCACGATCTCCTCGTCGCTGATCTTGCGCGGCGTGAGGCCGAGCGCGGCGCGGTGCTTCTCGAGCATCTCGGCCACCACCGGCGACGGGTTCGCGTCGCGCTTGCCCGGCACGTAGTCGTACCAGCCGGCGCTCGTCTTCTGGCCGAAGCGGCCCAGCTCGCACAGCAGGTCGGCCGTCTTGCTGTAGCGCATGTCGGGCTGCTCGATGTAGCGGCGCTTGCGGATGTACCAGCCGATGTCGTTGCCGGCGAGGTCGCCCATGCGGAACGGCCCCATCGCGAAGCCGAACTTCTCGATCGCCTTGTCCACCTGCTGCGGCGAGGCGCCCTCGTCCAGCAGGAAGCCGGCCTGGCGGCTGTACTGCTCGATCATGCGGTTGCCGATGAAGCCGTCGCACACGCCCGACACCACGCAGGTCTTGCGGATCTTCTTGCCGAGCGCCATCACGGTGGCCAGCACGTCCTTCGCGGTCTTCGCGCCGCGCACCACCTCCAGCAGCTTCATCACGTTGGCTGGGCTGAAGAAGTGCATGCCGACCACGTCCTGCGGGCGCTTCGTGAACGCGGCGATCTTGTCGACGTCGAGCGTGGAGGTGTTGCTGGCGAGGATGGCGCCGGGCTTGCACACCTCGTCGAGCGCCTTGAACACCGTTTCCTTGACGTTGATGTCCTCGAACACGGCCTCGATCACCAGGTCCACGTCCTTCAGGTCGTCGTACGCGAGCGTGCTGCTCAGCAGCGCGAGGCGCTGGTCGAGCTTCTCCTGCGTGAGCTTGCCCTTCTTGACCTGCGCCTCGTAGTTCTTGCGCACCGTGGCCAGGCCGCGGTCGAGTGCTTCCTGCTTCGTCTCGAGGATGGTGACGGGGATGCCCGCGTTCAGGAAGTTCATCGCGATGCCGCCGCCCATGGTGCCGGCACCGATGACGCCCACCTTGGCGATGGAACGCACCGGGGTGTCGGCGGGCACATCGGGGATCTTCGACGCGGCCCGTTCGGCGAAGAACATGTGGCGCTGGGCGCGGCTCTCCGGCGTCTGCATCAGCGCGGCGAAGATCTCGCCCTCGACCTTCATGCCGGCATCGAACGGCTTGTTCACGGCGGCGGCCACGGCCTCCACGCACTGCAGCGGCGCGGGGAAGTTCTTCGACATGGCGCCCACGGTGTTGCGGGCGAACTGCAGGTAGGCCTCGGGCTCGGGGTGCGGGACCTTCAGGTCGCGCACGCGCGGCAGCGGACGGCGGTCGGCCACGTCGCTCGCGAAGGCGATGGCGGCGTCCAGCACGTCGCCGCCCTCGACGAGCTTGTCGAAGAGCTTCTGGCCGGGCTGGGCGGCGAGCTGCTCGCTCTTGGCGGTGTCGCCGGTGACGATCAGATTGAGGGCGGTTTCGAGGCCCAGCACGCGAGGCAGGCGCTGCGTGCCACCGGCCCCCGGCAGCAGGCCCAGCTTCACTTCCGGCAGCGCGACCTGCGTGCCGGCGGCGGCCACGCGGTAATGGCAGCCGAGGGCCAGTTCCAGGCCCCCGCCCATCACGACGGAATGGATCGCGGCGACGACCGGCTTGTCACTGCCTTCGACGGCGGCGATCACGCTCAGCAGGTCGGGCGAGGCCGACGCCAGCGGCGAGCCGAACTCGCGGATGTCCGCGCCGCCCGAAAACGCCTTGCCGGCGCCGGTGATCACGATGGCCTTCACCGCGGGGTCGTTCGACGCCCGCTCGATGCCCTCGGTGATGCCCTTGCGGGTGGACAGCCCGAGGCCGTTGACCGGCGGGTTGTTCAGGGTGATGACGGCAACGGAGCCGCGGGTCTCGTAGGTGGCGCTCATGGGGTTCCCTCGCAAGCGGAGCTGGTGGATCAGGAATCGAACGATCGTGCGATTCTAGATTCTAGGAAACGAAAAAGCCGGCTCCTGTCTCACCCGTGACAGCATGACTGCCGGGGTGGCCCAGGGCCGGCTCGGCCGGTGTCCGGGATTGTCAGACTTCGAGCCACTCCTTGCGAATGGCCGTGTTCGCGCGAAGGTCGGCGGGCGACCCTTCGAACACGATCTGGCCATGGCCCATCACGTAACAGCGCTCGGACACCTCGAGCGCGATGGTGAGCTTCTGCTCGACCAGCAGCACCGAGATGCCGCGGCGGCGCAGTTCCTTCAGGTACTCGCCCACCAGCTCGACGATCTTGGGCGCGAGGCCTTCGGTGGGCTCGTCGATCATGATGAGGTCGGGGTCGCCCATCAGCGTGCGGCACAGCGTGAGCATCTGCTGCTCGCCGCCCGACAACACGCCGGCCTCGACGTTCTGGCGCTCCTTCAGGCGCGGGAACATCTTGTACATGTCATCGAACGACCAGCGCGGCTTCTTCTTGCCGCCCTTCTGGCCCAGCACGAGGTTCTCGTGCACGCTCATCTTCGGGAAGATGTCGCGGTTCTCCGGCACGTAGCCGAGGCCGCAGTGGGCGATCTCGAACGGCTTCTTGCCGAGCAGCTCCTGGTTGTTCCACTGCACCGAGCCCTGGCTGGACACGAGGCCCATCACGGCCTTCACGGTGGTGGAGCGGCCCGAGCCGTTGCGGCCCAGCAGGCTCACGATCTCGCCCGGCTTCACGTCCATCGACACCCCGTGCAGGATGTGGCTCTTGCCGTAGTAGGCGTGAACGTCCTTCAGCTTCAACATGGTCAGTGCACTCCTGCGGCTTGCTTTTCGGCCAGCACCGAGCCGAGGTAGGCTTCCTGCACGCGCGGGTTCGCGCGCACGGCTTCGGGGGTGTCGAACGCGATCACCTCGCCGTACACGAGCACGGCGATCTTGTCGGCCAGGCCGAACACCACGCCCATGTCGTGCTCCACCGTCAGCAGCGTCTTGCCGACGGTGATCTCGCGGATCAGCTCGATGAAGCGGTGCGTCTCGGCGTTGCTCATGCCCGCGGTGGGTTCGTCGAGCAGGATCACGCTGGCACCGCCGGCGATGGTGAGGCCCACCTCGAGGGCACGCTGTTCGGCGTACGTGAGGTTCATGGCCAGCACGTCGCGCTTCTTCTCGAGCTTGATCATGCGCATGATCTGCTCGGTGCGTTCGTTGGCATCGCGCAGGTTCGACAGGAACTTCCAGAACACGTACTTGTAGCCGAGCGACCACAGCACCGCGCAGCGGATGTTCTCGAACACCGACAGCTTCACGAACAGGTTCGAGACCTGGAAGCTGCGCGCGAGGCCCTTGCGGTTGATCTCGTAGGGCTTCTGGCCGTCGATGCGTTCGCCGTGCAGGCGGATCTCGCCGCTGCTCAGGCCGAAGCGGCCGCTGATCAGGTTGAACAGCGTGGACTTGCCCGCGCCGTTCGGGCCGATCACGGCCACGCGTTCACCCGCCTTCACCTGGATGTTGGCGCCGCGGATGATCTCGGTCTTGCCGAAGCTCTTGCGGACGTTGTCGAGTTCGAGGGCGAACGGCGCGCCGGGTTTGCCACTCATGCGGCCTCCTTGATGCGGATGATGGCTTGGATCTCTTCCTGGGCGCTGTCCCAGTGGCGCTTGAAATAGCGGCGGGCGATCTCGAAGAGCACGGCGCCGACGGCCGTGATCGCCGCCCCGATGATCCAGTGGGCCGGCTGAGTGACGTCGAGCTGGAACCCGAGGTACTTGAAGACGGGGTTCATCTCCGCGTTGATCTGCTTGTGGTACAGCATCTCGACCAGCGAGGCGCCGCCCAGCACGAGCACCGGCACGGTCACCAGCAGCGCGAGGTACGGCTTCCACAGGCGGCCGAACTTCTTGAACGCGGCCACGCGCAGGTTCATCATCACGATGGCCGAGACGCCGCCCGGGGCGAACATCACGACCAGCACGAACACGATGCCGAGGTACAGCGCCCAGGCCTTCGTCACCTCGGATAGCAGGATGCTGACCAGCACCGACAGCACGGCGCCGATGATCGGCCCGAAGAAGAACAGCGCGCCGCCGATGTACGTGAACAGCAGGTAGCTCGCCGACGTGAGGCCGTTGACGGCCGAGCCCTGCACCAGCTCGAAGTTCAGCGCGAACAGCCCGCCGCCGATGCCGGCGAAGAACCCGGCGATGATGAAGGCGATGTAGCGCACGACCTGGGTGTTGTAGCCCACGAACTGCACCCGCTCGGGGTTGTCGCGCACGGCGTTGAGCATGCGGCCGAGCGGCGTGGCCGAGAACATGAACATCAGGCCCGTGCAGATGAAGCAGTACACGGCGATCAGGTAGTACAGCTGGATCTGCGGGCCGTACGAGATGCCGAACACCGCGTCGCCCACGACCCGGTTGGTGCTGATGCCGCTCTCGCCGCCGAACACCTCGGGGAACATCAGCGTCATGGCGTACACCAGTTCGCCCACGCCCATGGTGATCATCGCGAAGGTGTTGTGCGCCTTCTTCGTGGACACCCAGCCCAGCACGATGGCCACGGCCATGCCGCCGAGGCCGCCCACCAGCGGCACGAGGCTCACCGGCAAGCCGAGCGAAACCGCGCCGATCTTGTTGAGCGCGTGCGCCGTGCAGAAGGCACCGAGGCCCGTGTAGACGGCGTAGCCGAAGCTCAGCATGCCGCCGTTGCCCAGCAGCAGGTTGTAGCTGAGCAGGATGATGATCATGTACCCGATCTGGGACAGCATGGTCAGCGCGAGGCCGCTCTTGAAGATCAGCGGGGCCACGAGCAGCAGCAGCGCGAAGCCGCCCCAGACGAGGATGCGGCCGAGGTTCAGCGGCTTGTAGGAATGGTAGGTGGTGCTCATGTCGTTCAGCTCTCGCGCGTGCCCATCAGGCCCTTCGGACGGAAGATCAGCATCAGCACCATCAGCAGGTACGGCAGCAGCGGCGCCACCTGCGAGAGCTTCAGCCCGAGCACCGAATACCCCGGCGAGGACGGCGTCAGCTGCGTGCCGACCAGGCGGAACAGGTCGACGAGGGAGTAGTCGAGGGAGACGGCGAAGGTGGTCAGGATGCCGATCAGCAGCGACGAGATGAACGCGCCGCCCAGCGAGCCCATCCCGCCCACCACCACCACCACGAAGATGATGTTGCCCACCGAGAACGCCATGCCGGGTTCCGTGGCGTAGGCGTTGCCGCCGATCACGCCGGCGAGTGCCGCGAGGGCCACGCCGCCACCGAACACCATCATGAACACGCGCGGCACGTTGTGGCCCAGCGACTCGACCATGTCCGGGTGCGTCAGCGCGCCCTGGATCACGAGGCCGATGCGGGTGCGCGACAGCACGAACCAGATGGACACGAGCATCACGATCGCCACGCCCATCATGAAGCCGCGGTAGATGGGGAACTGGCTGCCGAACAGGGTGAACAGCGGGCCGTCGAGTTCGGCCGGGATGCGGTAGTCGACCGGGGCGCGGCCCCAGATCAGCTGCACGATCTCGAGCATCAGGAAGGACAGCCCCACCGTGACGAGCAGTTCGGACACGTGCCCGAACTTGTGCACCTGGCGCAGGCAGTAGCGCTCGAACGCCCCGCCGATCAACGCCGAGACGAGCGGCGCGATGAACAGCGCCGGCCAGAAGCCGATCCATGCGGAGACCTGGTACGCGAGATACGCACCGAGCATGTAGAAGCTCGCATGCGCGAAGTTGAGCACGCCCATCATGCTCATGATCAGGGTGAGCCCCGAACTCAGAAGGAACAGCAGCAGCCCGTAGCTGACGCCGTTCAGCAGCGATATGGTGAAGAACTCCATCGCGTCCCCAGAAAGACTGAATTTGGAAAATGTGCCATGGTCGTTCCGACCGATGGACGCGGGCCCGCGAGGGCCGCTTCGAAAGATGACCGCGTGATTTGACGACCGTGCACATTGTGCGTGCAGACGCGCGTTTCCCGAGGCAGAACAAACGCCAAGGGTGCACGCTTTTTCGACCGGTTTTCCGGCGTCGCAGTCGGGGCCGCGACACCCGTTCATCCCGGACGTGCATCGCGCATGTCCGTGGCGGCCCCGGCCCGCGATGAAGCCGGGGGCACCACGGAAAGCAGGCCGGGCGGCCAACACGCCGCCCGGCCTGTGGTGTCAACGGAGGATCAGGCCGGACGCTTCATCTGGCACGTGGTGGGCGTGCTCGAGATGTACGACTCGAACGTCTTTTCCATCGTCCAGGTGTTGCCGGTCTTCTCGATGTCGATCGGGTTCTTGGCATCGACCTTGTTCCACGTGGCCAGGTACAGCGGCTGCTGCAGCTGGTGGTCGCTGCCGCGCATGGTCACATCACCCGTGAAGCTCTTGAAGGTGAGGTTCTCCATGGCCTTCGCGACCTTCACCGGGTCGGTGGACTTGGCCTTGGCCATGGCCAGCGGCAGTGCCTTGAAGATGTTGTAGGCCGGGGACGTGGCGAACGACTCGTTCGGGAACTTCTGGCCGAAGGCCTTGAACAGGTCCTGGTACTCCTTCGACGGCAGGTTCGAGTACGTGGGGTACACGAACTTGATCTTGCCGATGCCGGTGTTGCCGATGGCCGTGGGCGTGCCCGCGGCGCCGGCGTAGTAGGTGTAGAAGTTGACGTCGAGGCCGGCGTCCTTCGCGGCCTTGAACACCAGCGACAGGTCGTTGCCGAAGTTGCCGGTGATGATGGTGTCGGCGCCGGAGGCCTTGACCTTGGCGATGTACGGGGCGAAGTCCTTCACCTGGCCGAACGGATGCAGTTCTTCACCGACGATCTGCACGTTCGGGGCCTTGCGGCCGAGGATCTCCTTGGCGTACTTGGTGACCTGCTGGCCGTGGCCGTAGTTCTGGTTCAGCAGGTAGACCTTCTTGACGTTCTTGTCGTCCTTGATGGCCGAGCCGATGGCTTCCATCTTCATCACCGTGTTGGCGTCGAAGCTGAAGTGCCAGAAGCTGCACTTGCTGTTGGTGAGGTCGGGGTCCACCGCGGCGTAGTTCAGGTAGACGACTTCCTTGCCGGGGTTGCGTTCGTTGTGCTTGTTGATGGCGTCGATCAGCGCGCCGGCCACGCCTGAGCCCGAGCCGCCCTGCACCACGTAGCGGATGCCCTGGTCGATGGCGGCCTTCAGCACGTTCAGGCTTTCCGGGCCCGACATCTTGTTGTCGAACGGCACCATCTCGAACTTCACGCCGGCCGGGTTGTTCTTGCCGCCGTCACGTTCCGCGAGGAACTGGAGCGTGTGCAGGATGTTGAGGCCGATGTTGGCGAACGGACCCGACTGCGGGTCGATCACGGCGATGCGGACCGTCTCCCCGGCCTGCGCGTGGGCACCGCCAGCGCCCAGGAGTAGCGCGGAGGTCGCGGCCGCGGCCAACATGTTCTTCACCAGCTTCATTCAGATCTCCTTGTAAAAATCTCTGTAATCGCTGGACGATAGCGTGAAAGGACTGGCGTGCGTTCTAGGGAGTACCCGAAAACGCACACCCGTTCACTCTGTTGTCGTTTCCCTCACACAGAAGGGAGCTGGTGGTCCTTGAACTGGTCCCGCAACTTGAGCTTCAGGAGCTTGCCGGTGGCCGTGTGCGGCAGCTCCGTCACGAAGGCGACATCGTCTGGGATCTGCCATTTGGCGATGCGCCCATCGAAGAACGCGAGCAGCTCTTCCCGCGTGATGCTGGCCCCTGGTTTCGGCACCACCACCAACAGTGGACGCTCGTCCCATTTGGGGTGCCGGCAGGCGATCGCGGCCGCCTCGTGGACCGCCGGATGCGACATCGCGATGTTCTCGATGTCGATCGAACTGATCCATTCGCCACCCGACTTGATGACGTCCTTGCTGCGGTCGGTGATCTGCATGAAGCCGTTCTCGTCGATCGCGGCGACGTCGCCGGTCGGGAACCACGTGCGTCCGTCGATCTTCAGCAGCGGCGAGCCGGACTGCTGGAAGTAGGTGTCGATGACCCACGGGCCGCGCACCACGAGGTTCCCCGACGAGACCCCGTCCCACTTCACGGGCTTGTGGTCGTCATCGATCACCATCATGTCGACGCCGTACACCGCCCGGCCCTGCGTCAGCAGCAGCTTGCGGCGCGTGGCGCGGTCGGCATCGCGGTGCTTCGAGTTGAGCTTGGCCACCGTGCCGAGCGGCGACATCTCGGTCATGCCCCACGCGTGGATGACCTCCACGCCGTAGTCGTTCTCGAGCGCGTCGAACATCGCGGGCGGGCACGCCGAGCCGCCGATCACGGTGCGCTTGAAGGTCGAGAACTTCAGCTCGTTCTTCTGCACGTAGGTCAGCAGGCCCAGCCACACGGTGGGCACGCCCGCGCTGAACGTCACCTTCTCGGATTCGAACAGCTCGTACAGCGACTTGCCGTCGAGGTGCGGCCCGGGGAACACGAGCTTGGCCCCCACCAGCGGGCACGCGTACGGCAGGCCCCAGGCGTTGACGTGGAACATCGGGACGACCGGCAGGATGGTGTCCCGCGCGGAGCAGCCGAGCGAATCGGGCAGCGCGGCGGCGAACGCGTGCAGCACGCTGGAGCGGTGCGAGTACACGGCCCCCTTCGGGTTGCCCGTCGTGCCCGACGTGTAGCAGATGCTGGAGGCGGTGTTCTCGTCGAACTCGGGCCAGGCGTACTGGCCGTCCTCGGCGTCCACCAGTTCCTCGTAGCACAGCAGGTTCGGCACCGCGGTCTGTGCCGGCATGTGGGCGCGATCGGTCATCAGCACGAAGTGCTTCACCGTGGGCAGCATCGCGGCGAGCTTCTCGACGAGCGGCAGGAAGGTCAGGTCGAAGCACAGCACCTTGTCCTGCGCGTCGTTGACGATCCACGCGATCTGCTCGGGGAACAGGCGCGGGTTGATCGTGTGGCACACGAGCTCCGAGCCGGAGGTGCCGTAGTACAGCTCGAAATGGCGGTACCCGTTCCACGCGAGCGTGCCCACCCGGTCGCCCGCCGCGCAACCCAGCCGCGCGAGCGCCTGCGCCACCTTGCGGGAGCGCAGCTCCGCATCGCGGTAGGTGTAGCGGTGGAGGTCCCCCTCGGCCCGTTTCGACACGATCTCGGTGTCGCCTGCGTGACGCGCGGCGTGCACGATCAGCGAGGAGATCATCAGGGGGGTCTGCATCATCTGGCCCATCAAGCGCGGCATGGTGGTGGTCTCCGGTATGCAGTGGTCTGCGACGTTCTGATCATAGGAACGGCCCCGGCGTACCGAGCTTTCGGTTTACCCTTATGCGGATCGCAGTGCGGCCCGCTGGCTACACTTGTCGGATGAATGCCGTTGTCGATGCCACGGGCCCTGCTGCGGGTTTCTCCGGCGCCCGCTGGTCCAATCGGTTCCACAGCCTGGGACCTGACTTCTTCACCCTGCTCCCGCCCCAGGGCATGCCCGATCCGTACTGGGTCGCGTGGAGTTCCGAGTGCGCGCGCCTGCTCGGCCTGCCCGAGCAGCGCCCCACCGACGAGGCCACGCTGCACGCCCTGGCCGGCAACCTCGTGGCCCCCGGCATGCAGCCGCTCGCCAGCGTCTACAGCGGCCACCAGTTCGGCGTGTGGGCCGGGCAACTGGGCGACGGCCGCGCGCACCTGCTCGGCGAGATCGACACCCCCGCCGGCCCCATGGAGCTGCAGCTCAAGGGCGCCGGCCTCACGCCCTACTCCCGCATGGGCGACGGGCGCGCGGTGCTGCGCTCGTCCATCCGCGAGTTCCTGTGCTCCGAGGCCATGGCCGGCCTGGGCATCCCCACCACCCGTGCGCTGAGCATCACCGGCTCGCGCCTGCCCGTGCGCCGCGAGGAGGTCGAGACGGCCGCCGTGGTGCTGCGCGTGGCGCCCAGTTTCATCCGCTTCGGCCACTTCGAGCATTTCGCCCACACGGCCGACGACACGGAGGCGCTGCGCCGCCTGGCCGACTTCGTCATCGACACGCAGTACCCGCAGTGCCGCGACGAGGCCCAGCCGCACGTGGCGCTGCTGCGCACCGTGGCCGAACGCACCGCGTCGCTGATGGCCGACTGGCAGGCCGTGGGCTTCTGCCACGGCGTGATGAACACCGACAACATGTCCATCCTCGGGCTCACGATCGACTATGGCCCGTTCGGCTTCCTCGACGCGTTCGTGCCGGGCCACGTCTGCAACCACTCGGACCAGCAGGGCCGCTACGCCTACGTGCGCCAGCCCAACGTGGCGTTCTGGAACCTGCACGCGCTGGCCCAGGGGCTGATGCCGCTCATCGGCGACAGCCAGGCTGCGCTCGCCGCCCTCGACGTCTACAAGACGGCGTTCCCCGACGCCGCCATGGCCCGCATGCGCGCCAAGCTGGGCCTCGCCACCCGCGACGAGGGCGACCACCGCCTGATCGAGGACCTGTTCGCCCGCATGGCCGACGACGCCACCGACTACACCATCGCGTTCCGCCGGCTGTCGACGTTCGACACCGCCCCGGGCGCCCGCAACGACACGGTGCGCGACCTGTTCGTGAACCGCGAGGCCTTCGACGCCTGGGCGGCGCGCTACCGCGACCGGCTCGCCGCAGAAGGGTCGGTGGATGCCGAACGGGCCTTGCGGATGAACCGGGTCAACCCCAAGTACATCCTCCGGAACCACCTGGCCGAGGTCGCCATCCGTGACGCACGGAACGGCGACTTCGCGGAAGTCGAGCGGCTGCGTGACCTTCTTGCACGCCCGTTCGACGAACAGCCGGACCGTTCGGCCTATGCCGATTTCCCGCCCGACTGGGCGCAACAGATCGAGGTGTCCTGCTCATCATGAGTACCGCAGACCACAAGCCCCGCAAGGTCCAGAAGACCGATGCCGAATGGCGAGCCCAGCTCGACCCCATCCAGTACGAGGTGGCCCGCCACGCCGCCACCGAACGGGCCTTCACCGGCAAGTACTGGGACCATTTCAAGGAAGGCCACTACAACTGCGTCGGCTGCGGCACGCCGCTGTTCGAATCGGCCACCAAGTTCGACGCCGGCTGTGGCTGGCCCAGCTACTGGGAACCGGTTAACAGCGAAGTGGTCGAACGGGTCGTCGACCACAGCCACGGCATGGTGCGTGTCGAGGTGAGGTGCAACAATTGCGGCTCGCACCTCGGCCACGTCTTCCCCGATGGCCCGGAGCCGACCGGCGAGCGCTTCTGCATCAACTCCGCCGCGATAGACTTCGCCCCGAAATGAGCCACCGGCCTGCCCGATGAAACTGCTTCTCGACTTCCTGCCCATCGTCCTCTTCTTCGCCGTCTTCAAGTATGGCGAGGGCCACAAGGAGTGGGCTGCCGCATTCGCGAGCGAACACCTCGGGTTCATGGTGTCGGGCGGGGTCGTCGGGCCGAACGAGGCGCCGGTGCTGCTGGCCACGGTGGTGGTGGTCGTCGCCACGCTGGCGCAGGTGGCGTACATGCTCGCGCGGCGGCAGAAGGTCCACATGATGCTGTGGGTGAGTCTCGCGCTCGTCACGGTGCTGGGCGCGGCCACCGTCTGGTTCCACAGCGACACCTTCATCAAGTGGAAGCCCACCGGCCTCTACTGGTTCATGGGCCTCGCCTTCTGGGTCAGCCAGGCGTTCTTCCGCAAGAACCTCGTGCAGGCGCTGATGGGCGGACAGTTCGAACTGCCGCCCGGCGTGTGGCAGCGGCTCAACTTCGCGTGGGTGGGCTTCTTCGGGCTGATGGGCCTGCTGAACCTGTACGTGGCGTACAGCTTCGAGACGGCCACGTGGGTCAACTTCAAGCTCTTCGGCATCACGGGCCTGATGCTCGTGTTCATGGTGGCGCAGGGGCTGTACCTCGGCAAGCACCTGAAGGACGATGCGCCGCCAGCCGACGCCGAAGCCCGCAAGGACCCGGTCTGAGATGCCCGTCGACCGTTCCGAGATCGACGCCGCGCTGCGGGAGGCGCTGGCCCCCGAATCCCTCGAGGTGCGCGACGACAGCCACCTGCACGCGGGCCATGCCGGCGCGCGCGAGGGACGGCATTTCCACGTCACGATCGTCAGTTCGCGCTTCAACCAATTGTCACGCGTGAAGCGGCATCGGCTCGTTTATGATGCGCTCCAATCCTTGATTCCGCGCGGCATCCACGCGCTTGCCATCGATGCCCGCGCCCCGGGCGACTAGCTGACCGATCACCATCGTCCGCACCGCGAACGTCCGTCTCGCGGCTGCCGTCAGGCCTCCCCTTACCGACTTCCCCCTTGAAAGGCTCGATGCCCATGAAGAAGAAGCTGTCCGTTGTCGCCCGCGCCGCGTTGCTCGCGACCTCTGTTTCGCTGCTGAGCCCGCTCGTGGCCCAGGCGCAGAACATCACGACCGTGAACGGCAAGCCCGTTCCGCAATCGCGCGCCGACGTGCTGCTTCAGCAGGCCACCCGCCAGGGCCAGCAGCCGCGCACCCCCGAACTCGAAGCGCAGGTGCGCGACGAAGTCGTGCTGCGCGAGATGTTCGTGCAGGAGGCCGTCAAGCGCGGCCTGTCCACCACGAAGGAGTACCGCGACCAGATCGAACTGGCGCGCCAGGGCATCCTGATCCGCGAACTCTTCACCGACTTCCAGAAGAAGAACCCGGTCACCGACGCCGACATCCAGGCGGAGTACGACAAGTTCAAGGCCCAGGCCGGCGGCAGCGAATACCGCGCTCGCCACATCCTGGTCGAGAAGGAAGACGAGGCCAAGGACATCATCGCGAAGCTCAAGGGCGGCGCGAAGTTCGAAGACTTGGCGAAGAAGCTCTCGAAGGACCCGGGATCGGGCGCCAACGGCGGCGACCTCGACTGGGCCAACCCGAATTCGTACGTGCCCGAGTTCTCGGCCGCGCTCACGAAGCTGAAGAAGGGCGAGACCACCCAGGAACCGGTCAAGAGCCAGTTCGGCTACCACGTCATCAAGCTCGAGGACACGCGTGAATCGCAGCCGCCCTCGCTCGAGGAAGTGAAGCCGCAGATCCAGCAGCGCCTGAACCAGATCAAGCTCACGGAATTCCGTGACCAGATCAAGGCGAAGAGCAAGACCGACTACAAGTTCGCGACCAACTGACGCCCCCACCAGCGGTCACCCCGATGAACATCGGGGCCCACCGCTGGCTGGCGCGCCAAGGGTGCAGTGGATCCCGGCTTTCGCCGGGATGACTGCACCCTTTTTCGTTGCTGCGCCTCGTGGGTTCAGAGCACCGGCACCGGCAGATCCAGCCGCCCCGCCTCGATGCGCAACTGCCGATCGCACCGCGCGGCGATGCTGCGGTCGTGCGTGACGAGCACCAGCGTCGTGCCCACCTCGCGGTTCAGCTCGAACATCAGTTCCATCACCCGTTCGCCCGTCGCGAAGTCGAGGCTGCCCGTGGGTTCGTCGGCCAGCAGCACCGCGGGCCGGACGACGAAGGCGCGGGCCAGCGCCACACGCTGCTGTTCGCCGCCGGAGAGCACCTTCGGGTAGTGCGTCAGCCGCTCGCCCAGGCCCACGCGCTTGAGCATCTCGGTGGCGAGCGCCCGGGCGTCCGCCCTGCCCTGCAGTTCCAGCGGCAGCATCACGTTCTCCAGCGCGTTGAGGTTGCCGAGCAGCTGGAAGCTCTGGAACACGAAACCCACGCGCGCGGCACGCACCGCGGCACGTTCGTCCTCCCCGATGGCGAACAAATCGGTGCCGGCGAGGCGAACCGTTCCGCTCGAAGGCGTGTCCAAGCCCGCGATGATCGACAAGAGCGTGCTCTTGCCCGAACCGGATGCGCCCACGATGGCCGCCGACTCATGGGCTTCCAGCTGGAAGTCGATGTCATGGAGAATCGTCAGCAAACCGCTGGTGTCCTGCACTTGTTTGGTCACGTGCTCGACGGCAATGATGGGATCGGACATGGAAGCTCGAGGTCAGGAATGAAAAAAGACACCACCCGCAGGACGTGGCTCAGGCAATGTACCCTGCTTGGCCTCGCCGTGGCCGCGCCGGGACTCCGGGCGGCTTCGCCCGCGCGGCACGCGCCCGTGATCCTCGTGCTCGGCGACAGCCTGTCGGCCGAGTACGGCCTCGCCCGCGGCAAGGGCTGGGTCGCGCTGCTCGAGCAGCAGCTCGTGCAGGAGAAGATCGGCGCCACGGTCGTCAACGCGAGCATCAGCGGCGACACCACGTCGGGTGGCCGCTCGCGCCTGCCGGCGCTGATCAAACGCCACGTCCCCGACATCGTGATCCTCGAACTGGGTGCGAACGACGCGCTGCGCGGCCTGCCGCTGTCGATGACCCGGGACAACCTCACCGCCATGGCCCGCAGCGCCCGCGAGGCCGGCGCGCGCGTGTTGGTGGTGGGCATGCAGATGCCCCCGAACTACGGCCGCAAGTACGCAGAGGACTTCCACGCGGTGTTCACGGGCGTCGCCCAGGACCAGCAGGCGGCGCTGGCGCCGTTCCTGCTGAAGGGGGTGGCCGACGTGCCCAACGCCGAGGCCAACTTCCAGGCCGACCGCATCCACCCGAAGGAATCGGCCCACCCGACGATGCTGGCCAACGTGTGGCCGGCGCTGAAGCCGCTGCTGCGCTGACGGCCCGCCTCGGGGAGACGGGCGCCGGCGGTCAGTCGACGCGGCGATGGCGAGCGCCGTCGTCGCGGTTCTGCGGATTGCCGCCAACACCCCGCGGGGGTTCGCGGAAGCCCGGCTGCGGCTGCGGCTGCGGCTGGGGTTGCGGCGGCGGTTGCACCTGGGGCTGGGGCTGCGGCTGCGGACGCGGCACGGCCGTCTGCATGTTCGGCGGCTGCGGACGCGGCATCTGCACCTGGGGCTGCGGCTGGGCCGGCATTTGCTGCTGGGGTGGGTGCGGGCGGCCGCCGCCCCAGGCACCGCCTCCGTGACGGCCGTCGTTCTCGTCGCGCGAGGACCAGCGTGGCGGCTGCTGTGGCGGCTGCGGCTGCGGTTGCTGCACCTGAGGCTGCGGCGACGAGAAACCCGGCTGCGGCATCGGGCGCAACGGCGCCTGCTGCCAGCGTTCGTCGCGTGGCGTGCCCTGCCAGCGCTCGTCCCGCGAGTTGCCGCCCCAGGCCGGGCGCGGCTGGGGTTGGGGCTGCTGCTGCGGCACCGGTTGAGGTTGCTGCACCTGCGGTTGCGGTTGCGGCCGGAAGACCTCCCCTCGCCCGCGGCCGTCGTTGTCGCGCCGTTCGTCACGGCCGAACCGCGGGGCGCCATAGCGGTCACCGCCCGCACCCGGTGCCGGGGGGATGAAGCCCACCTGCGGCGACGGACGCTGGCCCATCATGGGCGGCCGGCCGCCGGGGTTCACGGGTGCGTCGGGACGCGGTCGCCCCGGCGCGAGGCCGGGCAGCGGACGCCCGCCGATGCCGACGATGGCCGGGCCCACCGGCTGGCGGCGCTCCACCACCTGGCGCGGGACGATGGTCACCGCGCCCGGCAGGTCGCGGTACCGGTAGCGTCCGGACTCCACGGCATGGCGCGGGTCGCGCACCCACGGGTTGAAGTCGAAATTCCTCGGCACCTGGTTGCCGTTGATGTGGCGCATGTAGTGCGGGCTGTAGCGGTGCCCCGGCACGTAGACCTCGCGCGGGCCCAGCGGGAACCAGCCCACCATGGGCGCCGGGCGGCGCCCGACACCGATCGACACGCTCACCCCGGGGCCACCCACCCACGCCACGAGCGCGGGGGCATACACCGGCCGCGCCACGTAGGCGCCCGGCACCCAGCACCACACGTCGCGGCGCGAAACCCAGCGGCCGTAGTGGAACGGCGCGAAGCCCCAGGGGGCGTCGTCGACCCAGGTCCAGCCCCATGGGCTGATCCACACCCAGTGCCCCACGCGGTACGGTGCCCAGCCCGGGGCCACGTCGCGCGGGATCCACAGGGCGCCGTACTCGGGGTCCTGTTCCCAGCGACCGTAGCGGTCGAGGTCCTCGACGCCGGTCATCTCGGCCGACACGTAGCGGGTCGAGACGCTGCGGTCTTCCCGGTCGTCTCGCGCGGCCACCCAGTCGTCGAACTCGTCACGCTGCGGTTCGGCGAGTTCGAACTGCGTGCCGCGGTCCTGCCAGAACCGGTAGCGCTGGCCGGCCTTCACCGTCACGCCGGCGTCCTGCACCTTCAGCTGCAGCTGGCCCGACTGCACGGTGGCGTCGGTGGTGTCGTCGTCCCTCGTGAACCGGTAGCTGCCGGCCCGTTCGGGCGCGAAGCCGCCCTCGGAGGTCACCAGCAGGAAGTCCTGCGCCGCTTCGCGGGAGCGCAGCCGCGCGGCCACGTCGCCGTTGTGCAGGTGCACCGTGAAATGGTCGTCGTCGAGCGCGGTGACCTCGAGTTCGGTGTTCCGTCCGATGCGCAGGATGCTCGTGCCGACCCGCACCTCCGCCCGGCCGCTGCCGGACGACGACAGCCGGTCGCCAGTGGTGATCGGGCGGTTGCGCGCGGCCTCCACCCACTCGCTCTGTTCGTTGTCGTAAACCCAGACCTCGCCCTCGACTTCGGCCAGCCGGCCGACGCGGCCCGGCGGATCGGCTTCCGAGGCGGTGTCCTGCGCGCGGACGGGCCCTGCCGCGAGCGCACTGAGCAGCAGCAGGCTCAACCAGAAGAAGGCCGGGCGAAGCGAGGGAAGTCTCATCGTGTTCATCAGGTTCCAGCAGCCGTTGGAGGCATCCGAGACGGAAGGGTTCCGGATCAACGCGGACCGAGGCGCTGCGGCTGACACGACTTTTGTCGCCAACCGGCGACAACGCCCGGCAAACCTCGGGCGTCAGTCGTCGTCGGACGGGTCCAGGCCAGGGAACAGCACGCTCGTGAAGCCGAACTTGCTGAAGTCGCGCACCCGCATCGGGTACAGCTTGCCGATCAGGTGGTCGCACTCGTGCTGCACCACCCGCGCATGGAACCCGTCGGCCTCCCGGTCGATGGGCGCGCCATGCGGGTCGACGCCGGTGTACCGGATGCGGCTGTACCGCGGCACGATGCCGCGCAGGCCGGGCACGGACAGGCACCCTTCCCAGCCGTCCTCCTCGGCGTCCGACAGCGGCGTGATCACCGGGTTCAGCAGCACCGTCTCGGGCACCGGCGGCGCGTCGGGGTAGCGGTCGGTCTTCTTGAAGCCGAAGATCACGAGCTGCAGGTCGATGCCGATCTGCGGCGCGGCGAGGCCCGCGCCGTTGGCCGCATGCATGGTGTCGAACATGTCGGCCACCAGCGCATGCAGCTCGGGGGTGTCGAACGCGCGCACGGGCTGCGCGATGCGCAGCAGCCGCGGGTCGCCCATCTTCAGGATCTCTCTCACCGCCACGGGGGTTCCTTTCGCTTCAACGGCCGCCGGCCTTCAGCATCTCGCGCAGGCCGGCCTCGTCGATCACCGGCACGCCGTTGTCGAGCGCCTTCTGCAGCTTGCTGCCGGCCTCCTCGCCGGCGACGACGAAGTGGGTCTTCTTCGAGACCGACCCGCTCACCTTGCCACCTGCGGCCTCGATGGCCGCCTGGGCCTCGTCGCGCGACCACTCGGGCAGTGTGCCGGTGAGCACGAAGGTCTTGCCGGCGAAGGGTTTCGGCGACAGGTCGGCGGTGCCGTCGTTCTCTTCCCACGTGATGCCCGCGGCGCGCAGCTGCTCGACCACCTCGCGGTTGTGCGACTGGTCGAAGAACGTGCGAATGCTCTCGGCCACGATGGGGCCCACGTCGGGCACTTCCAGCAGCTGCTCCACGGTGGCGTCGAGCAGGCGGTCGAGCTGGCCGAAGTGGCGGGCCAGGTCCTTCGCGGTGGTTTCGCCCACGTTGCGGATGCCGAGCGCGAACAGGAACCGCGCGAGCGTGGTCTGCTTGCTGCGTTCGAGCCCGTCGACGAGGTTCTGCGCGCTTTTCTCGCCCATGCGCTCGAGCGCCGTGAGCTTCGCGATGCCGAGCTTGTAGAGCTCGGGCAGCGTGCGGATGAGGCCGCCGTCCACGAGTTGCTCGACGAGCTTGTCGCCGAGGCCTTCCACGTCCATGGCGCGGCGGCTCGCGAAGTGCAGGATGGCGTGCTTGCGCTGGGCCGCGCAGAACAGCCCGCCGCTGCAGCGCCAGTTGGCCTCGCCCTCGTCGCGGGCGATGCCGCTGCCGCACACGGGGCACTGGCCGCCGAGCTTCTTGTAGAGGTCGAACGGTTCGCCCACGTCGGCGGGGCGGCGTTCGAGCACGACGCCGACAACCTCGGGGATCACGTCGCCCGCGCGGCGCACGATCACGGTGTCGCCCACGCGCACGTCCTTGCGCCGCGTCTCGTCCTCGTTGTGCAGCGTGGCGTTGCTGACGGTGGTGCCACCCACGAACACCGGCTCCAGCTTGGCGACCGGCGTGAGCTTGCCGGTGCGGCCCACCTGGATGTCGATGTCGCGCAGCACCGTCATCTGCTCCTGCGCGGGGTACTTGTGGGCCACGGCCCAGCGCGGCTCGCGCGAGACGAAACCGAGCTTCTGCTGCAGCGCGCGGTCGTTGACCTTGTAGACCACCCCGTCGATGTCGAACGGCAACGCATCGCGGGCCTCGCCGATGCGGCGGTGGAAGGCCACGAGCCCGTCGGCGCCCTGCACCACCTCGCGCTCCTTGCCCACCGGCAGGCCGAAGGCCAGCAGCGCGTCGAGCAGCTCGCCGTGGGTGGACGGGATGTCCCAGCCCTGGACGTCGCCCAGGCCGTACGCGAAGAAGCTCAGCGGCCGCTTGCGCGCGATGGCGGGGTCGAGCTGGCGCACCGCGCCGGCGGCGGCGTTGCGCGGGTTGACGAAGGTCTTCTCGTTCTTCGCGCCGTGGGCGATCAGCTCGCGCTGGCGTTCATTGAGCGCGTCGAAATCGTCGCGGCGCATGTAGACCTCGCCGCGCACCTCGATCACCGGGGCCTCGGTGCCCTTCAGGCGCAGCGGGATCTGGGCGATGGTGCGGATGTTCTGGGTGACGTCCTCACCCTTCTCGCCGTCGCCGCGCGTGGCCGCCTGGACGAACACGCCGTGTTCGTAGCGCAGGTTGATGGCCAGGCCGTCGAACTTCAGTTCGGCGGCGTACTCCACCGGCGGCGCGTCGGCCGCGAGGCCCAGTTCCTTGCGCACGCGGGCGTCGAACGCCAGCGCGCCGGTGGCCTCGGTGTCGGTCTCGGTGCGGATGCTGAGCATGGGCACCGTGTGGCGCACCGGCGTGAAGCCGTCGAGCACCTGCCCGATCACCCGCTGCGTGGGCGAGTCGGGCGTCAGCAGCTCGGGGTGTTCGGCCTCCAGCGCCTGCAGGGCCTGGAACAGCCGGTCGTACTCGGCATCGGGGATGCTCGGCTCGTCGAGCACGTAGTAGCGGTGCGCGTGTTCGCGCAGCTGGTCGCGCAGGTCGGCGGCACGGGCCGCGGCATCGGGAGTGGATCTCGTGTTCATGGGTCCCGGCACTCTAACGCCAAACAACGGCCCGGGATCCACCTTTCGGACAAGGCTTACTCGGCCGCCTGGAGGGCGGTCACCGACAAGGCGCCGTTCACCTTCTCCGCCGTGAACCTGACCTTGTCGCCTTCCTTCAGGCCGTCGAGCAGCTTCGGGTCGGCAACCTTGAAGACCATGGTCATGGCGGGCATGTCGAGATTCTGCAGGGGGCCGTGGCGCAGGGTCACCTTGCCCTGGGCCCGATCGACCTTGCGGACCTCGCCGTCGCTCTGCGCCGGCGCGGATGCGGCCGGTACGTGGTGGTGGGCGGCGTGGTCCACCGCCGGGTCCTGTGCGCGGGCGCCGGAGGCCGTGGCCAGGGTCAGTGAGAGGGCCAGCAGGAGGTGGTTGCTTTTCATGGGGGTTCCTTCGGGAATCAATGGTGTTCGTGGCCCGCGGGCTTGCGGACCTCGAGGTTGGCGGGAGCGGCCTTCACGGCCGGGACACGGACCGGCTCGGGCACCTCCGCGGTGTATTCGCTGGCGAGCGTGCCGGCCGGGTGCCGGTAGGGCCCGGGGTCCTTGAAGTCCCCGCGCGCGACGTCGTCGCGCACCTTGACCACGCTGAACATGCCGCCCATGCCGATGGGGCCGAACGGCCCCGTGCCGGTCATCATCGGCAGCGTGTTGTCGGGCAGCGGCATCTCCATCTCCGCCATGTCGTGCATGCCCTTGTCACCCATGACCATGTAGTCGGGCACCAGCTTCGCGATCTTCTTCGCCAGGTCGCCCTGCTCCACGCCGATCATCGTCGGGACGTCGTGGCCCATCGCGTTCATCGTGTGGTGGCTCTTGTGGCAGTGGATCGCCCAGTCGCCCGCCAGCGCGTCGAACTCGAAGGCGCGCATCTGGCCCACCGCGACGTCGGTCGTCACCTCGGGCCAGCGCGCGCTCTTCGGCACCCAGCCGCCGTCGGTGCCGGTGACCTCGAAGTGCGGCCCGTGCATGTGGATGGGATGATTCGTCATCGTGAGGTTGCCCACCCGGATGCGCACGCGGTCCCCCGTGCGCGCGACGAACGGGTCGATGCCGGGGAAGGCCCGGCTGTTCCACGTCCAGAGGTTGAAGTCGAGCATCGTGTTGACCCGTGGCGTCGCGCCGCCCGGCTCGATGTCGTAGGCGTTGAGGATGAAGCCGAAGTCGCGGTCCACCCGGTGCTGCCGCACGTCCTTCGGGTGGATGATGAACAGGCCCATCATGCCCATCGCCATCTGCACCATCTCGTCGGCATGCGGGTGGTACATGTGCGTGCCCGGGCGCTGCAGCACGAACTCGTACATCCAGGTCTTGCCCACGCCGATGGGCGGCTGCGACAGGCCCGACACGCCGTCCATCCCCGACGGCAACTGCACGCCGTGCCAGTGCACGGTGGTGACCTCGGGCAGCTTGTTGGTCACGAAGATGCGCACGCGGTCGCCCTCGACCGCCTCGATCGTCGGGCCCGGGCTGGAGCCGTTGTAGCCCCACAGGTTGGCCGTCATGCCCTGGGCGATCTCGCGCACGACGGGTTCGGCGACCAGGTGGAATTCCTTGACGCCGTCTTTCATGCGCCACGGCAGCGACCACCCGTTCAGCGTGACGAGGGGATTGAAGGGCCGGCCATTCGGCGGGAGCGGTGGCGGCTGCGTGGCGGCGGATGCCGACACCGGGGCTTCCGGCAGCAGCGCCGCACCGGCGCGGCTGACCGCGGCGGCGCCGAGGAACGTGGCGCCGGCGGACTTGAAGAAGGTTCTGCGGTTCGTCATGTGGTGTCTTTCAATGGCCGCCCTGCCCGGCCGCCGCGGCGCGGGCCGGGGCCATCGAGGGCGAGGCGCCCGGCGAGCGGCCCGTGAGCGCGGTCCGCAGGTCGGTCTCGGCGATCCAGTGGTCGCGCAGCGCCTCGATGGCGGCGGTCACGGTGCCGACCTGGTCGCGGGCATCGGCGAGCAGCTCGAACACGCTCGCGAGCATCCCGTTGTAGCGGAGCAGGTTTTCCTCGGAGATGCGCTGGCGCAGTGGCACGGCCTCGTCGCGGTAGTGTTTCGCGAGGTCGTAGGCGGTGCGGTAGGCCGAGTACGTCTCGCGCACCTCCGACTGCGCGTTCGCCGCGACCTCGGCGGTGCGGTGCACCGCCTGCATGTACGTCGCCTCGGCGCGGGCCATGCGGGTCGCGCCGAAATCGAAGAGCGGGAGCTCCAGTTCGATCTCGAAGCCGTTCTGCCGCGGCTCGCCGGTCTGGCTCTTGTTGGCGTAGCCCGCCTCAAGCACGTTGACGAACCGCGTGCCACGGGTCAGCCCGAGCGACTTCGCCGTGGCCTCCACCTCGCGCCGGGCCATCAGCACGTCCAGCCGCTGGTCGATCGCGGTCTGCTCGGCGTTGCGGGCGTCCTGCGGCACCGCCGGCAGGTCGGGCAGGCGCGCCGGCAGCGTGAAGGCGAGCTGGTCGCCCGAGAGGCCCAGCGCGCGCACCAGCCGCTCGCGTTCGGCCACGGCCTGGTGCCGGGCGCGTGCCAGATTGGCCGTGGCGTCGACCTGGAACGACTGCTCGCGCAGGCGGGCGAGCTTGCTGAAGTTGCCGGCGGCCTGCATGCGGCGGGCCAGTTCGCTGGAGGCGTCGGCCGCATCCTTGACCTGCTCGTGGTACGTGACGAGGTCCCGCGACGCCACGGCGCCGAAGAAGGCCTTGCGCGCCTCGGCCGCGGCCGCCACCGCGTCGGAGGCGGCGCGCACCTGCACCTGCGCCAGCTGGCGCTGCGCGACGTCGTTCGCGAGCGGCATCGTCAGCAGGCCCAGCACGTTGAACACCACGGTGCGGTCGATCTCGGTGACACCCCCGCCGCTCAGGCGCCCGAAGGTGAAGGTGGGATTGGCCAGCCGGCCCGCGCGCACGCGGTCCGCCTCGGCGATGCCCAGTTCGGCGAAGCTCGCCTGCAGGCCACGGTGGTTGAGCAGCGCGACCTCGACCGCGCGGTCAGGCGTGAGGGGCTGCTTCAGGAGTTCGGCGACACGCCGGGCGGCGGTGTCGACGTCCGCCTCGGTGCGCTGCGGTGCCACCGCGTGGCCGGTGCGTGCGGCCGTCAGCTCGGACACCTGGGCGGCCCCGCCGTCCGGCGAGAACGAGGCGCACCCGGCCAGCGCGAGCACGGCCGATGCGGCGACGGCGCGCCGCACCATCGAAGGGTTGTGCATTGTCGGAAACCATGTGAGTCATCGGCGCGGCGATTGCCGCAGCCGGGAAACACCCGCGCGGGCCGCCGAAGCGGACGCACGCGCGAGCCCCATCGGACCTCCCGCGGAGGCCTCGTCGGGTCAGCAGGTTCGTGGAGGGCGGTCCTGGCCACCCGACTGGAACGTGGGGGCCGGGGCCGAGAAGGCCGGGAACGTGGCCGTGCTCAGCACCACGGGGCCGTCGATGGCCGGGAAGGCGCTGGCCAGCGGGGGCGCGGAGCAGGAGGCCGAGCACATGTTGCACTTGTCCTGGGAGACGTGGCCATGGTCGGGTTGGGAATCGGGCGTGGGCTCGCTGACCGGGTCGTCGTGCCCATGGTGCATGCCGTCGTGTTGCGCGTGCATGTCCATGCCGTCCGCGTCACCGTGGTCCATCACGACCACCTCGGCATGGCTGCCCCCGCCCGCGGGCATGCAGGGCATGGCCGCCGCCATGGCACCCCGGACGGGGAGCAGCAGGGCCAGCAGGACCAGGAACCAGAGGCGCAGGAGCTTCACGGGGGCGAGGTTACCAGAGCGAGGGACACCGGCCCATCATCGACCCTGCCCCCATGGCAAGGTCAAGGCCCGGGCCGCAGAAAAAAGGCCGCCCGAAGGCGGCCTTTCGTGTTCCGAAGGAACGAGGGGATCAGCGCACGACGGCGATCTGTTCCCGCTTGTCGCCATCGAACGTGAACAGCGTGAGCGCGCCGTTCTTGATGTCGCCCTTCTCGTCGAAGGCGATCTGGCCGGTCACGCCCTTGTGGTTGGTCTTGCCCACTTCCGGCAGGTACTTCGCCGGGTCGGCGGAGTCGGCACGGACCATGGCTTCCACCAGGACGTTGACCGCGTCGTAGACGTACGGGGCGTACAGCTTGACGTCGATGTTGAACTTCTCCTTGTAGCGCTTCTTGAAGTCCTCCATGCCGGCCTTCTGTTCGCCTTCGACACCGCCTGCTTCGGCGCAGACGACGTTGCCCTTCACGAGGCCGCCACCGGCCAGGTTCGGCAGTTCACCCGTGCAGATGCCGTCGCCGCCCATGTACTTGGCTTCGATGCCCAGCTGCTTCATCTGGCGCAGCATCGGGCCGCCCACGGCGTCCATGCCGCCGAAGAAGATGACGTCGGGCTTGGTGGCCTTGATGGCGGTCAGGATGGAGCTGAAGTCCTTTTCCTTGTCGTTGGTGAACTGGCGCGAGGCGATGGTGCCGCCCGAAGCCGTGGCGGCCTTCAGGAACTCCTCGGCCACGCCCTGGCCGTAGGCCGTGCGGTCGTCGATCACGGCGATCTGCTTGCCCTTGAGTTCGCCCGTGGCGTAGCGGCCCAGCGTGCCACCCAGGTGCACGTCGTCGGCCACGACGCGGAACGTCGTCTTGAAGCCCTGGCGCGTGAACGTCGGGTTCGTGGCGGACGGCGAGATCTGCGGGATGCCCGCGTCGCTGTAGATCTTCGAGGCCGGGATGGAGGTGCCGGAGTTCAGGTGGCCCACCACGCCGTTGACCTTGGCGTCGACGAGCTTCTGCGCCGCCGCGGTGCCCTGCTTCGGATCGCCGGCGTCGTCTTCGCCGAGCAGCTCGAACTTGACCTTCTTGCCGCCGATGGTCACGCCCTTGGCGTTGAGCTCATCGATGGCCATGCGGGCGCCGTTCTCGTTGTCGATGCCGAGGTGGGCGATGGCGCCGCTCTTCGGGCCGACGTGCCCGATCTTCACCACGGGGGTTTCGTCCGCCTTCTTGCCACATCCAGCCAGCGCGACCGCAATGACGACGGCCGACAGTGCAAACAGTGAACGCTTCATACACAGGCTCCTAATAAGGATTGAAAAGAAACGAAGACAAGGCACGGATCGGGCCAGGCCTCGGCACTACCACTCGCACACACGGAAAAAGTCACGAACCGGATTCACGGCGATGTGCCTGACGCGCCAGTTCGATCGCGACGGCACGCGACACCATCTCGTGGAGGGTCGCATGAAGTTGTTCCTTCAGGTCGGCCATCAGGCTGTCGGCCGCGCGCGCCAGCGCAGGCACCACGGCCTCGCGCATGCGGTGGTCGAACATCAGGTCGATCTGTCCTTCGAGTCCTTCGAACACGCGCTGCACCAGCACGTCTTCCGAAACCCGCTCTGGCAACGGTTCCACGGGACGCACCGGCGCGGGGATGGGCACCGGAACGGGCACCGGCGCGGACACCACCGCGGGGCCTTCGTCGCGGCTCCACCAGCTGCCGGAGAAGTCGGCCGGCAGCGGCGACGGCGGCGCCATCGCGGGCAGCGGCAGCCCCACGCGCACATGCGGCGCGGGCCGGCGCTTGAGCCATTCGGGCGGCGCCGGCGCATCGTGCGCGAACGGCACGGGCTGCTCGGCGAGCACGGGTTCGGGCGCCGGGACCGGCTCGGGCCGGGGCGCCACGGGCGCGGGCACCGGGACCGGCGCGGGCACCGCGATGGCGACGGGCTCGTCCACCGGCAACGGAAAATCGACCTCGACGAGGGCCGCCTCGACCGGTTCCTCGACCGCGGCGGTGAGCTGGATCACCTCGGTGAGCACCGGAAGCCGGTGCGCCGGAGGGGTGCCGGGGGCGTTCATCTTCATGCGGACGGATCCTGCGCGACGTCGTGCTTCTGCAGCACGTAGCCCCGGTCGGCATAGTGTTTCCAGCGGCCACGGCCGGCCAAACGCGCCGGTCCGTCCGCCGGCACGAGTTCGATCACCCGTGCGAACACCTCGAAACCCTCCACCAACTCGTCCCCCATGTTCAGCAGCACGTCCTGGTGTGGTGCGTCGCGCACCGCATCGGTCAGCCAGACGGGAGTGTGACGCAAACGCGGGGCCAGTGGCACCCCGGTTTTCGAGAGCACGTGCGGGATGAAGTCGAGCGCCTCGAACGTCCAGAGCTGGCGGTCGAGCTGCGAGAGCACCGGCGCAGGCGCTGCCACCACCACCTTCGCCCCCCGCCGCACCGCCTTCCGCAGAAGCCGGCAGGCGTAGCCCATGCGGTCGGGCACGTTGAAGTGGAAGCTGATCTCGGTCATCGGGTCCCGCGGGGGCGTGTTCTTCAGGCGGCCTGCGACAGCACGAAGTGGGTCAGCAGCGGCACGGGCCGGCCGGTGCCGCCCTTGGCTGCGCCCGATTTCCAGGCGGTGCCGGCCACGTCGAGGTGGGCCCAGCGGTACTTCGAGGTGAAGCGGCGCAGGAACATGGCGGCGGTGATGGCACCACCGGCCCGCGGCCCCACGTTGCCCATGTCGGCGAAGTTGCTCTTGAGGCCGTCGTCGTACTCCTCGTCGAGCGGCATGCGCCAGCACGGGTCGAGCCCGGCCTGCCCGGCTTCGGACAGTTCGGTGGCGAGCGTCTCGTCGGCCGTGAACAGGCCGCTGCGGTGGTGGCCGAGGGCGATGACGCAGGCCCCGGTCAGCGTGGCGATGTCGACCACGGCCGCCGGCTTGAAGCGCTCGGCGTAGGTCAGCGCGTCGCACAGCAGCAGGCGCCCTTCGGCGTCGGTGTTGAGCACCTCGATGGTCTGGCCGGACAGGCTCGTGACCACGTCGCCCGGCTTCAGCGAACGGCCATCGGGCATGTTCTCGCACGCGGGGATCAGGCCCACGAGGTTCACCTTGGCCTTCAGCTCGGCGATGGCGCGGAAGGTGCCCAGCACGCTGGCCGCGCCCCCCATGTCGAACTTCATCTCGTCCATCTCGGCCGCGGGCTTGATGGAGATGCCGCCGGTGTCGAACGTGACGCCCTTGCCGACGAGCACCACCGGCGCCTTGTTCTTCGCGGCGCCGTTGTAGCGCAGCACGATGAACCGCGGCGGCTCCTCCGAGCCCTGGGAAACGGCGAGGAACGAGCCCATGCCCTCCTTCTCGATGGCCTTGCGGTCGAGCACCTCGACCTTCAGGTCGTGGCTCTTGCCGAGCTTCTTCGCCTGTTCGGCGAGCATCGTGGGGGTGCAGTGGTTCGCCGGGCGGTTGGCCCACTCGCGGGCGAGCTGCACGCCCGAGGCGATGGCCTGGCCGCGGGCGAGGCCCAGCTGCGCCATCTTCGCGTGGCCCTTGTCGGTGAGGAACAGCGCCGTGTCGAGCGCCGGCGCCGGCGGGGCGCTGGGCTTCGTGTGGCGGTAGACATAGACGGCATCGAAGGCCGCACCCACGGCGGCTTCGGCATGGCTCGCGTCGACCTCGAGGCCGACCGGGGCGATGCCGACACGGCGGGCACCGGTGGTCTTCAGCGCGGCCAGGCCCTGGGCCACCGCGGCCTTGAAGGCCTTCGGGGTGACGCCGGCCGACGCCGAGATCACGACCCGGGGCGCCTTGACGCCCGGCAGGCGGTGCAGGTACAGCGTGCGGCCCGCCTTCAGCTGGAAATCGCCCTGGGCGATGGCATCGGCGAGCGGGCCGGCGATGGCTGCGTCGAGCAGCGGATCCAGGCTGTCGCCGGCCACCACGACCAGCAGCGCATCCGCTGACAGCGTCGACAAGGCGGACAACGAAAGAATCTGGTGACGAACGTCCATAATGCAGCCCCAACAAGAATCCGACGATGTTATTCGATTCCACACTGCGCCGAGACATCGCCCGAACATTCGGCGCGACACTGGTCGTCATCCTCACCATCGTTCTGACGATGTTCCTCATCCGCACGCTGGGCCAGGCGGCGGTGGGCAAGGTGTCGCCGCAGGACGTCGCGCTGCTGCTCGGCTTCACGTCCCTCGCCAACCTGCCCACGATGCTGAGCCTGTCGCTCTTCATCGCGGTGGTGGTGTCGCTCGGCCGCATGTACCGCGAGAGCGAGATGGCCATCTGGTTCGCGAGCGGGGTCGGCCTGAGCCGCTTCGTGCGCCCGGTGCTGCGCGTGAGCTGGCCCGTGCTGCTCGTCGTGGGCCTGATGGCGCTGTTCGTGTGGCCCTGGGTGAACCAGCAGAGCGCCGACCTGAAGGAACGCTTCGAGCGCCGCTCCGACCTGTCGCGCGTGGCGCCCGGGCAGTTCCAGTCCTCGCGCGACGGCTCGCGCGTGTTCTTCATCGACCGCGACCAGGAGGACGGCAGCACCGGCCGCAACGTCTTCATCCTGATCCGCAAGGGTGACAACGAGTCGGTCACCACGGCCCGCACCGGACGCATCGAACACACCGACGAGGCCGACGTGCTCGTGCTCGACAGCGGCCAGCGCAACGAGCAGGACTTCAAGACGAACGAGAAGACCGTCTCGCGCTTCCAGAGCTACCAGATCCAGGTGGGCGAACGCGTGAAGGTGCAGGACGCCACGCTGCCCTACAAGGCCCGGCCCACGGTGGACCTCCTGCTCAGCCCCGACGCGAAGGCCCGCGGCGAGCTCACCTGGCGCGTGGGCCTGACCCTCGGCTCGGCGAACCTGCTGCTGCTCGCGCTGAGCCTGTCGGCCACGCAGCCGCGGCGAGCCAGCAACTGGAACCTGCTCTTCGCCCTCCTCGCCTTCGTCGTGTACTACAACCTCATCAACCTGTCGCAGGCCTGGGTGTCGTCGGGCCGCATCGGCATGGGCGGCGTGCTGGCGGCGGTGCACGGCTCGGCCTTCCTCCTCGCCATCGGCCTCCTCTGGTGGCGCGACAACGGCACGCACGTGCAGTGGCGCAAGCCGCGCCCCGCGAAGCGAGAGGCCCACGCATGAAGACCGTCCGCCGCCTGCTGTACGCCGACGTGGTGAGTGCCGTCGTGTTCGTCGCCATCGCCTTCCTGTCGCTGTTCTTCTTCATCGACTTCGTCGACGAGCTGGGTGACGTCGGCAAGGACTACTCGGCGATGCACGCCGCGCTGTACTCGCTGCTGGCACTGCCGGGCCACCTCTACGAGCTGGCCCCGATCGCGGTGCTGATCGGCACCATCTACGCGCTCTCGCGGCTCGCCCAGTCGTCGGAGTTCACCATCCTGCGCACCGGCGGCCTCGGCCCGGGCCGGGCGCTGTCGCTGCTGATGGGGCTCGGCATCGCGTTCGGCGTGCTCACGTTCGTCGTGGGAGACTACCTCGCGCCGCTGTCCGATCGCGCGGCCGCCGAACTGCAGGCACGCGTCAAGGGCGGCATGAGCCTCGGCCGCGCGGGCGCGTGGATGAAGGACAAGCTGAACACGCCCGACGGCGAGCGCAACTACTCCATCAACGTCACCACGGCCGCGGCCGATGGCGAGCTGCTGTTCGTGCGCATCTATGCGTTCGACACCGAGGGCCGGCTCGTCCAGCGCATCGCCGCCGACACGGCGCGGGTCGACTCCGAGGGTCGGTGGACGCTGAACAAGGTGCTGCTGACCGACTGGACCGGGGCCTCCAGCGCCGCGACGGCGGACACCGCCCAGCTCAAGGTCGACGTCAAGCAGCTCGACGTGTTCCACCTGCAGACCACGCTGGCGGCGAACGTGGTGTCGTCGGCGGTGCGGCCGTTCAACTCGATGTCCACCTTCGAGCTGTTCCGCTACATCAACCACCTCTCCGACAATGAGCAGACCGCGCAGCGCTACGAGCTGCGCTTCTGGAAGCGGGCGCTGTACCCGCTCGCGTGCCTCGTGATGGTGGGCCTGGCACTGCCGTTCGCGTACCTGCACGCCCGCGCTGGCGGCGTGAGCCTGAAGGTGTTCGGCGGCATCATGCTCGGGATCAGCTTCGTGCTGCTGAACAACGTCGCGGCCCACATCGGCCTGCTGAAGAACTGGACACCGTGGATCGTCGCGGCCACCCCCAGCCTGATCTTCCTCGGGATGTCGTTCGCGGCCTTCAGCTGGCTCGTGAGGTACCGATGACCGGGCTGCTGCTGTTCGCCCACGGGGCGCGGGATCCGAACTGGGCCCGCCCCTTCCAGGCCGTGGCCGACCGCGTGCGGGCGGCACGCCCCGGTGTGCCGGTCGAGTTGGCCTTCCTCGAGTTCATGGCCCCCGACATCGCCACGGCCGGCCGCTCGCTGGCCGAGGCCGGCTGCACCGCGGTGGCCGTGGTGCCGCTGTTCCTCGGCGCCGGCGGCCACGTGCGCAAGGACCTGCCTGTGCTGGTCGAGCAGCTGCGTGCCGACCACCCCCAGGCCACGTGGACCCTGTCGCCCGCCGTGGGTGAGCTCGACCTCGTGATCGACGCCATGGCCCGCGCCGCCGAAGCCTTCTTGCCGCACACGCCTTAGATCGCAAGTGGAATAATCAGGGCCTCACCGCACCCCGCCCTGGAATATGAACCTGCACCAGTTCCGGTTTGTCCAAGAAGCCGTCCGGCGCAACCTGAACCTGACCGAGACGGCCCGCGCGCTGTTCACGTCGCAGCCCGGCGTGTCCAAGGCCATCCTCGAGCTCGAGGACGAACTCGGCGTGGACATCTTCGCGCGCCACGGCAAGCGGCTGCGCCGCATCACCGAGCCCGGGGCGGAGGTGCTCAAGTCCATCGAGATCATCATGCGCGAGGTGGGCAACCTGAAGCGCATCGGCGAGGAGTTCTCGAAACAGGACGCCGGCACGCTGTCGATCGCGACCACGCACAGCCAGGCGCGCTACTTCCTGCCGGGCCCGGTCGCCCAGCTGCGCCGCAAGTTCCCGAAGGTCAACATCAGCCTGCACCAGGGCTCGCCCGCGCAGGTGGCGCAGATGGTCATCGACGAGGTGGCCGACATCGGCATCGCCACCGAGGCCATCAACGACTTCGAGGGCCTCGTCACGCTGCCCTGCTACGAGTGGCAGCACGCGATCGTGATGCCGTCGGGCCACCCGCTGGCCACGGCCGAGACCATCACGCTGGAAGACCTGGCGCTGCAGCCGCTCGTGTCGTACCACCCGTCGTTCAGCGGCCGCACGCGCGTGGACCAGGCCTTCGCGGCCGGCCACCTGAAACCCACCATCGTGCTGGAGGCCATCGACGCCGACGTGATCAAGACGTACGTGCGGCTGGGCCTCGGCATCGGGATCCTCGCCGAGACCGCCGTGCGCGACGACCCGCCGGGCGGCGACCTCGTCTGGCGGCCGGTGGGCCACCTGTTCGGCCAGAACGTCACCCGCGTCGCGTTCAAGCGCGGCGCCTACCTGCGCAACTTCGTGTTCGCGTTCGCCGAGATGCTGGCCGAACGCCTCACCCGCACCACCATCCTGCAAGCCATGGGCGGCGAACCGCCCGCCCCGACACCATGACCACGCCCGCCATCGAGAGCCGCCTGCCGCAGGTCGGCACCACCATCTTCACCGTGATGTCCGCCCTCGCCCAGCAGCACGGCGCGGTCAACCTCGGCCAGGGCTTCCCCGACTTCGACTGCGACCCGGCCCTGGTGGACGCCGTGGCCGCGGCGATGCGCGAGGGTCACAACCAGTACCCCCCGATGGCCGGCGTGCCGGTGCTGCGCGAAGCCGTGGCCGACAAGATCGAGCGCCTCTACGGCCACCGCTACGACGCCGGCACCGAGATCACCATCACGGCCGGCGCGACGCAGGCGATCCTGACCACGATCCTCGCGCTCGTGCACCCGGGCGACGAAGTGATCGTGCTCGACCCGTGCTACGACAGCTACGAGCCCAACATCGTGCTGGCCGGCGCGCGCGCCGTGCACGTGCCGCTGACGGCCCGCACCTTCCGCCCCGACTTCGACGCGATCCGCGCGGCCATCGGCCCGCGCACGCGTGCCCTGCTCGTGAACACGCCGCACAACCCGAGCGCGAGCGTGTGGACGGCCGGGGACATGCAGCAGCTGGCCGCACTGCTGGACGGCACCGACATCCTCGTCATCGCCGACGAGGTCTACGAGCACATGGTGTTCGACGGCGGGCAGCACGAGAGCGTGTCGCGCCACCCGGCGCTGGCCGAGCGCAGCGTCGTGGTGTCGAGCTTCGGCAAGACCTTCCACGTGACGGGCTGGAAGGTGGGCTACGTGGCCGCGCCGGCGGCGCTGACCGCCGAGTTCCGCAAGGTGCACCAGTTCAACGTGTTCACGGTCAACACCCCGGTGCAGTACGGCCTCGCGCGGTACCTGGCGAACCCCGCCCCCTACCTCGACCTGCCCGCGTTCTACCAGCGCAAGCGCGACCTGTTCCGCGACGGCTTGGCCGGCACGCGGCTCACGCTGCTGCCGAGCCAGGGCACGTACTTCCAGGTGGTGGACTATTCGGCCGTGAGCGACCAGTCGGAAGAAGCGTTCTGCCGCCGGCTCACCACCGAGGTGGGCGTGGCGGCCATCCCGCTGTCGGCCTTCTATGCCGACGGGCGGGACCAGCGCCTCGCGCGGTTCTGCTTCGCCAAGCGCGACGAAACGCTCGCCACCGCACTGGAGCGGCTGGCCAGACTCTGACTCAACGCCGCCGCGGCGGCACCGGGTCGTCGAGGTGGAAGTCGAGGGGCTGGCCGCGCTCCGACTCGGGCGGCAGCTCCACGCTGAGGCTCGGGGGCTGGTCGGTCGACACGTCGAGGTCGAGCTGGAAGTGCCCGGAGTCGGACAGCGGTTCGGCGACGGCCTCCGGCGACAGCGCCACGATGGGGCCGGCCCCGGTGGGGTGCTCGTCCTCGCCGATGGGCAGCAGCAGGTCGACGCCGGACGACGGCAGGTCGCGTTCGGCGAGGTCGCGTGCGATGCCGTAGAGGAACAGCAGCTCGCGGTACGCGGGCACGTCGAACGTGGGCCCGGCGTCGCGGCGGAACAGCTGGGTGTCGAGCAGCTCCATCGCCATCGACGGCATCTGCCAGATGCCCTGCAGGCGGCCCAGCACCTCGGGGTAGCCCTCGAGGTCGTAGCCGGTCTCGGGGTCCACGCCCCACTCGGGCGCGTAGGCGTTGAAGCGGCGGTTGAAGCGCTCGCGGATGCGTTCGTAGGGCTCGCGTTCCTCGCGGCGGCGATAGATCTCGAGCAGCTTGAGGTACGGCAGCGGGCTCACGCCGCTCGTGCTGCGCACATGGCCCATCAGCAGGTCGATGGCCGCGTCGTCCTGGCCCAGCACCACGAAGAACTCGACCTGCTGCTCGAGGTCGATGAGTTCCTCGGCCGACATGGGACGCCGGGGTTCGGCCACCGCGGGTTCACCGGCCACGTCCCGCCGCACGGCGTAGACCTCCGTGGAATCCGGTTCCGGTGCAGGCGCGGGCGCGGGCGGTTCGGCGGGCGCCGCGGGTGGGCGCGGGGCCAGCTCCGCGGCGGCGGCGGGAATGGCGGCGGGCCGGGTCGTGGGGGGCGGTTCGTTGCTGGTGTCCGACCCGAGCACCGAACGGGCTTCGGCGGCCACCTCGTGCCCGGCGGCCGCCCACCAGGCCGCCTCGGCCCGATCGCGGCGGCGCAGCCACAGGGCCGCGACGAGCCCGAGGCCCAGCAGGGCGCACAGGCCGGCCAGCGTGTAGACGAGCGGGTTGGCGTACCGCTCGGCCGCCATCTCGCGGGCCTGCTGCTGCAGCGCCGTCAGCGCCCGTTCGCGGGCGACGCCGTCCTCGCGCAACTGGCGCACCGAGGCTTCGAGGGCCTGCAGGCGCGCCTGGTCCTGCTGGCGGCGGATGTCGTCGGGATCGGGCAGCGGTGCCCCGCCCACACCCGACGCGGCGGACGCCGCCGGCAGGGTGCCGAGCGACGTGGTCATGCGCAGGGTGGGATCGGTGTACGCCGACTCTTCGGCCGGGTCGAGCTGCAGCACCGGGCGCGACGACTTGTTCGCGGCCGAGCCACGGGCGCGGCGGGCCGGGGCCGACGCCTGCGCGGACGGCGCGCCGGCCCGGCGCGGTCCGGAGGCCTCGGGGGTCGCGGGCCGTGCCGGACGGGGCACGGGCGAAGCCGCAGCGGCGAACGGGGACTGGCCGCGGACTTCCGAACCGTCGGCGACCTCGGTCTCGGTGTCGGCCGCGCGTGGCACCGTGTGCGGCGGGTCGGCGAAGACGACGAAGGCGCGGCTCAGGCGTTCGGGGCAGCCCGCGCGCACCGTGACCGACACGATGGGTTCCTCGATCGGGAGTGTGGTGGTGACGCGGATGCGGCGTTCACCGCCCTGCCCCGCGCGCACGACCCGGGCGCGGACCACGTCGGCCGGCAGCGGGCGGTCGCCCACCATCACTTCGGCGGTGACACAACCGGCGTCGAGGGTCTCGTCGCCCTCGAGGCGCAGGCCCACCGCGAAGTTCAGCGGGTGGCCGAGTGCCGTGGTGCCGGAGACCTTCCCGAACCCCAGCGCCATCGCCTGGCCCGCGTGCAGCGAGAGCGCAAGAACGAGGGGCGACAGGATCGGGGGTCTCTGCATTCGGGCGCGAAGTGAAACGACTTTTTGACTCTAGCACGAACCAGCCTCCGCACCGTGCATGGCCCGGGAAGCGGCGCCGATGTTGCCGTGCCGCATGACACAATCCCGCCACCCTGTCTGCAGCCCCCGGGCCGGCCATGACCTCAGAACTGCACACCGAACGCCGCGACGCCACCCTCGTGCTCACCCTCAGCGATCCGGCATCGCGCAACAGCCTGTCCGAGCAGGTGTTCGCCGCGGGCATCGAGGCCCTCAACGTCGCCGAATCCGACCCCGCCGTGCGCGCCATCGTGCTGCGTGGCGACGGCGGCCACTTCTGCGCCGGCATCGAACAGTCCCAACTTGACCCGGACGAGCCGGCGCCCTCCCGCCAGCACTTCCAGGCCTTCGTCGAGGCGCTGCGCGTGAACCCGAAGCCGGTGATTGCCGCAGTCGAGGGCGACGCCATCGCCGGCGGCCTCGCGCTGGCCCTCGCCTGCGACCTGGTCGTGGCCGCCGCCGACGCCCGCCTGCTGCTGTCGAACCCGCGTGCCGGTCAGGCTCCCGACGCCGGCGCCACCGCGCAGTTGATGAAGCACCTGCCCCGCGCGCGGGTGTTGCAGTGGCTGTGGCTCGGCGAACCCGTGCCCGTCGAGCAGCTCCTCGCGCTCGGCCTCGTCACGCGGGTGAGCGGCCATGGCGAAGCCTTCGAGCAGGCGCTGGGCGTGGCCGCCCGGCTCGCGGACGCCGACCCCGACGCCGTGTCCGGCGCCAAGGAGCTGGTCAACCCGTGGTCCGGGAACATCGCCTAGTTCTGCCAGACAGTGCAGCCCCGCACGGAGTGGGCAACAATAGCCCTTCGGGCGACTGGTTCCGCCGCGCGCCCCGTGCGATCCGTACACGAGACCTCTCCATGCACACTCCAGCCCTCACCGCCGACGAGCGTCACAACATCGACTCCGGCGGATGGTTCGCCAAGCTGTCCCAACCGCTGCGCGACGCCATCCTGTCGCGTTCGATCGTGCGCCGCCTCGCCGATGGCGCGCTGCTGTCGTCCCGGGGTGAGCCGGCCGACTGGTGGTGCGGTGTCGCGAAGGGCGCGGTGCGCGTGAGTTCGGTGTCGCTGTCGGGCAAGCAGGTCACGCTGACCTACGTCGAGCCCGGCGTGTGGTTCGGCGACATGGCCCTCTTCGACGGCATGCCCCGCACGCACGACTCCAATGCCCACGGCGAGACCACGCTGCTGGCCGTCCGCAAGGCCGACTTCAAGGACCTGCTGGCCCACCACCCCGAGCTGTACGACGCGCTGCTGCGCCTGAACTGCCGCCGCCTGCGCCTGATGTACGACCTGGTCCAGGACCTGAACACGATGCCGCTCGCTGCACGGCTGGCCAAGCAGCTGCTGCTGCTCGCGCGCAGCTACGGCATCCTCGAGGGCGAGGAGATCCGCATCGGCCTGCAGCTGGCCCAGGAAGACCTCGCGCAGCTGCTGGGCGCCTCGCGGCAGCGCGTGAACCAGGAGCTCAAGAGCTTCGAGCGCGACGGCGCGGTGCGCATCGAGCCCACGCGCCTCGTGGTGCTGTCGAAGGAAAAGCTGCTCGCGCTGTCCGAGCCGCACCACTGACATGGCCGCGGCTTCGCACACGCTGTCGCCGGAACACCTGGCCTCGCTGGCCGCGTACCTGGCACCCCGCCTGCCGGGCTTCGAGGGCCCCGTCGAGGCCGAGGCCTTCAAGGGCGGCCAGTCGAACCCCACGTACCGCCTGACCACGGCCGGGGGGCGCTGGGTGATGCGCACGAAGCCCGGCCCGGCGGCGAAGCTGCTGCCGTCGGCCCACGCCATCGACCGCGAGTTCCGCGTGATGTCGGCCCTGGCCGGCACCGACGTGCCCGTGCCGCGCATGCACCTGCTGTGCGAGGACGAATCGGTCATCGGCCGCGCCTTCTACGTGATGGACTGCCTCGACGGACGCGTGCTGTGGGATCCCACCCTGCCCGGCTTCGACGTGCCCACCCGCCAGCGCATCTACGACGAGATGAACCGCGTGATCGCCGCGCTGCACCGGGTCGACGTGAAGGCCGTCGGTCTTGCCGACTACGGCCGCCCCGGCAACTACTTCGAGCGCCAGATCGCGCGCTGGCACAAGCAGTACCAGGCCTCCATCACCGCACCCATCGATGCGATGGACCGGCTCGCCGCGTGGCTGCCGGCGCACCTGCCGGCGAGCGCCCGAGACGAATCGCAGGTGGCCATCGTCCACGGCGACTACCGCCTCGACAACCTGATGTTCCACGCCACCGAGCCGAAGGCGCTCGGCCTGCTCGACTGGGAGCTGTCGACCCTCGGTCACCCGCTGGCCGACTTCAGCTACCACTGCATGGCCTGGCACATCGAACCCTCGCTGTTCCGCGGCCTCGCGGGCGCGGACCTCGACGCGCTGGGCATCCCGCAGGAGGCCGACTACCTGAGCCTGTACTGCGAGCGCACCGGCCGCACCGACGCCGGCGCGCTGGCCGGCGACTGGAACTTCTACCTCGCCTACAACCTGTTCCGCATGGCGGGCATCCTGCAGGGCATCGCGAAACGGGTGGAGGAAGGCACGGCCGCCGACGCGCACGCGAAGCAGGCCGCCGCCGCGGCCCGGCCGCTGGCCGAGATGGGCTGGCGGCTGGCGCAGCGGGCCTGATCGCCGATCAGGCTTTTTCGTCGTCGGGGCCGAGGTTCTGCCAAGCGGTGGAACTGCTGTTGCCGAAGTCGGGACGCGGCGATTCGGCGACGGCCGCCGCCGCGGCCTGGACGGCCTGCGGCACCGCCACCTGGAACAGCGCCACGGCACCGGCCAGCGAACGCGGCTCCGGATCGTCGAGCTGCATGCGCAGGTAGACGCGGCCGCGCAGGGTCATCAGCACGAACGGGGGCTGGGCCGCGAGGAAACCTGCGTCGGCTTTCTCGAGCTGCTCGGCGAGCGGGCCCTCGACCCAGCGTTCGGTGTCCTCGGCCGCGGCGCCGATGAAGTGGAACCGCGAGCGCACGGTCTTGGGTGCCTTGACGGACGACTTCGGGAACATCACGAGCCAGCGCATCTCCTCGGGCGTGTTGCCGTCGATGACCGTCTGTGTGCTTTCGGTGAAGCTCTCGAAGGCGTTGCGCTCCAGGGTCTCGAAGAGCGACTGCGTCAGCACGAGCATCTGCAGGTTCGACGACAGGCCGAGTTCCATGCGGATGCGCAGTTCGTGGCCGTGGATGTAGGAGCGCTGCGGCGGGCCCCATTCGAGGCGCCACGGCTTGCCGTCCATCTGGCCGTCGAGGACGAAACCCCCACCCTCGTCGCGCACGCGCTTGAACCCGAACTGCTGGCGGCCGGCCCATTCCGCCACCTCGGGCCATTCGGGCTCGGAAGGCTTGCGGGCAATCAGGCGTTTGAAGGCATCAAGCATGAATGGTCGGCTTCATCTAGAGTGGGGCGATCGGCACATGGTCGTGTCGGAGGAGACCCGAGAATGATCGAAGTGTATTCGTGGCCCACCCCCAACGGGCACAAGGTTCACATCATGCTGGAGGAATGCGGCCTCCCGTACCACGTCCACCCGGTCAACATCGGCACGGGCGACCAGTTCAAGCCGGACTTCCTCCGCATCAGCCCGAACAACAAGATCCCCGCCATCGTAGACCCCGAGGGACCCGAAGGCGAGCCCATTTCGCTGTTCGAGTCGGGCGCCATCCTGCTGTACCTCGCGGGCAAGACGGGCAAGTTCCTGCCCCAGGGCACCACGGCCAAGTACGAGGTGCTGCAGTGGCTGATGTTCCAGATGGGCGGCGTCGGCCCCATGCTGGGCCAGACCCACCACTTCCGCATCTACGCGCCGGAGAAGATCGGTTACGCGATCGACCGCTACACCAACGAGGCCGCGCGCCTCTACGGCGTGATGGACCGCCGCCTGTCGAAGTCGAAGTACCTCGGCGGCAAGGAGTACTCCATCGCCGACATCGCGGTGTTCCCGTGGCTGCGCTCGTGGAAGAACCAGGGCATCGACTGGGCGGACTTCCCGCACCTCAAGGGCTGGTTCGACGAGATCGCCGCCCGCCCCGCCGTGCAGCGCGGGGTCGAGGTGCTCAGCACGAACTCGTCCCGCCCCCTCACGGACGACAAGGCCCGCGACATCCTCTTCGGCAAGCAGCAGTACCAGCGCCGCTGAACGGCGCGCGGTCAGTGGTGCCGCACCAGGGCGAGCCCCCGCGCCGTCAGCGCGGGTTCGCCCTCGGCCGTGGTCGCCACGAACCCGAGATCGACGAGCCGCTCCGACGGCAGCACCGGCAACCCGAGGTCGATCTGCACGGCCCCCTGCTCGAGGCGCTTGAGCGCCTCCATCTCCGACGCCGTGGGGTCGAAGGCATCCGAATCGTTGGACATGACAAGCTCCAGAAGGACGGAAAAACTCACTTGGGTCCATGCTCGGGCCCGGCGACCGCGAAGGCCATCAGCAGACAACGGTGCGCCGTGTGGGCAACGGCTGACAGGCCACCAGTGGATCCCGGCGTCCGCCGGGATGACTCGATGAGCGAGGGGCGAGCGATGCGAAGCGAGCAATGCCCCGAAGCGAGAACGCGAAAGCGGAAGGCGAGCGAAGCGAAGCCGCAGATCAAGCAACCCGCGAGGACGGGTCTCCCGGCCGACCCGGGGCGCCCCTCGGGGGCAGGAAGCGCCAGCCGACTGGGGGGCCCAGGTGATGGCGCGCCGGGCAGGAATCGAACCCGCAACCCCCAGCTTAGAAGGCTGGTGCTCTATCCGGTTGAGCTACCGGCGCGTGGCGCCAGTGCATGGACCGGCTTGGACGAGGCTGCCTGCAGGGAAAACGAAAGGGAATGGTCGGGGCGGTGGGATTCGAACTCACGACCACCTGGTCCCAAACCAGGTGCGCTACCAGGCTGCGCTACGCCCCGAAGCCTCACATTCTAACCCGGGAATCAGGGGCTTTCGGGATGAATCTCGCGGGCGACGGTCATGCACTGGCGAATGTGGAGCTCGCACACGTACTTCAGCGCGCCGAACGTGAGCGCCGCCGACACGGCCTGTCCCGCGATGGGCACGAACTTCGCCACCTGCTGCGCGGTGAGCCGCACACCCACGAGCCGCAGCGATTTCAGGATCAGCGTGCGGGTGACGAGCCGTCCCGCGAGCAGGCTGCCCGCGGCCGACAAGGCCTTGTAGACGGCCACGCGGCGATCGGGCGACAGCCGGGCCAGCTGCTCCTGCGACAGGCCGAAACGTTCGCTGATCTCGGGGATCACCTTCATCAGCACGCTGACGTCGGCGAGCCAGTCGAGGCCCGGCACCGGCAGCACGGCCACGCCGGCCGCCATCAGCGCGCGCTTGGTCACGAGCTGGCGGCTCTCGCGGGCAATGGCCTCGATCTCGGCGGACCCGACCGGGATGGGGTGTGTCGTCATGCCCCCATCCTACGGCGTCGCCGATACCCCGGCGCGCGGATCAGGCGCTCAGCTGTGCCCAGGTCTTCTCGAGCCGCTTCACGCTGACCGGCTGCGGCGTGCGCAGCTCCTGCGCGAAGAGGCTCACGCGCAGCTCCTCGAGCAGCCAGCGGAACTCCTCGAGCCGTGCGTCGTGCACGCCCTTGCGGTCGGCCAGCAACCGCAGGTAGCGCTGCTCCAGCGGCCGCAGCTCGGCGAGGCGCGCGGCGTCGCGGGCCGGGTCGGCGCGGTACTTGTCGAGCCGCAGCGTCACCGCCTTCAGGTAGCGAGGCAGGTGCGCGAGCTGCGCCCACGGCGTGGCGGCCACGAACCGCTTCGGCAGCAGGCGGCCGAGGTGCGCGACGACGTCGTCGTTCACGTCCTTCGGCGCCCGCGCGTCCTTCAGCTTGCGGCTGGCCGCGGCGAACTCCGTCAACACCGTGCCCACGCTGCGCGCGATCTCGTTGGCGATCAGCGTGAGGCGCCCTCTCCCTTCGTCGATGCGCTTGCGGAACGCGGCCGCGTCGGCGGGCAGCGGGTCGGCGAGGAAGGCGCGGTCGAGCGCGAGGTCGACGATCTGCGTGCGCAGTTCGTCGACCGTGCCCACGTTCATGTAGAGCGCGGCCATCTTCTGCAGGTCGGGAATGTTCTTCTCGAGGTACTTCAGCGCATCGCGGATCTGCAGCGCGACGAGCCGGCGCAGGCCCGCACGGTGGCGCGATGCGGCAACGTCCGGTTCGTCGAACACCTCGACCACGACGTGGTCGCCGCGGTCGATCAGCGCGGGGAAGCCCACGAGCGTCTGGTTGCCGCGGCGCACCTCCATCAGCTCCGGCAGCTCGCCGAAGGTCCAGTCGGTGTGTTTCACCTCGGCGGCCGGTGTGGCGGGCGCAGGTGCAGGCGCCTTCGCCGGCGGGGCCGCGCGACCCGGCGCCTCGCGGCTCGGGCCCGCGGTCACCTCGACCTTGGGCGCGGCCGCCACCGTGGGCCGCAACGCGGCCAGCGCCTGGAAGGCCGAGCGCGCCTGCCCGCCGAGTTCGGCCTTGAGCGCGGCGATGTTGCGCCCGGCGCCGAGCTGGCGGCCGTTGTCGTCGACCACGCGGAAGTTCATGAACAGGTGCGGCGGCAGCTGGTCAAGCTTGAAGTCGGCGCGCTTGATGTCGAGCTGGGTGCGGTCGCGCACGACCTTGAGCAGCGCGTCCACGAGCGAGCCGCCCCCGAACGTGCCGGCCTCGCGGATGCCCGTCACGAACGACTCGGCGAACTCGGGCAGCGGCACGAGGCGCGAGCGCGGCCGCTGGTGCAGGCTCTTCACGAGGGCCAGCACCTTGTCCTTCAGCATGCCCGGCACGAGCCATTCGCAGCGTTCGTCGTTGACCTGGTTCAGCGCGAACAGCGGCACCGTCACCGTGACCCCATCCTTCGGGTCACCCGGCTCGTGCAGGTACGTGGTGGTGCAGTCGACCCCGCCCAGGCGCAGCGTCTTCGGGAACGCGGCCGTGGTGATGCCGGCGGCCTCGTGGCGCATCAGCTCCTCGCGGGTGAGCTGCAGCACCTTCGGGTTGCGCTTCGTCTCCTCGCGGTACCAGCGTTCGAGCGTGGTGCCGCTGAACACGTCGTTCGGCAGGTGCTGGCTGTAGAACGCGTAGATCAGGTCGTCGTCGACCAGCACGTCCTGGCGGCGCGACTTGTGCTCGAGTTCCTCCACCTGCGCGATCAGCTTGCGGTTCGCGGCGAGGAACGGCAGGCGGGTCTCCCAATCGCCCTCCACCAGCGCCTCGCGGATGAAGATCTCGCGCGCGGCCGCCGGGTCGACGTTGCCGAAGTTCACGCGCCGGTTCGCGTAGATCACGATGCCGTACAGCGTGGCGCGTTCGAGCGCGACCACCTCGGCGGCCTTCTTCTCCCAGTGGGGTTCGAGCAGCTGCGTCTTGATCAGGTGCCCGGCGATGCCCGGCAGCCACTGCGGTTCGATGCCCGCGATGCCGCGCCCGAACAGGCGCGTGGTCTCGACGAGTTCGGCCGCGACGATCCAGCGCCCCGGCTTCTTGCTGAGGTTCGCGCCGGGGTGCTTGTAGAACTTGATGCCACGCGCGCCGAGGTACCAGTCCTCGTCGTCGCTCTTGAGGCCGATGTTGCCGAGCAGGCCCGCGAGCATCGCGAGGTGCAGCTGCTCGTAGGTGGCGGGCTGGGTGTTCAGCCGCCACTTGTGCTCGGCCACCACGGTGTGCAGCTGCGAGTGGATGTCGCGCCATTCGCGCACGCGGCGCGGGGAGATGAAACTCTCGCGCAGCTGCTGCTCCTGCTTGCGGTGGGACAGCTTGTGCTCGCCATGGCCGCCGCGCGTGTCCTCCAGCCACTTCCACAGCTTGAGGGTGCCCACGAACTCGGAGCGTTCGTCGTCGAACTTCTTGTGGGCGGTGTCGGCGGCCTGCTGGTGTTCGAGCGGCCGGTCGCGCACGTCCTGCACGCTCAGCGCGGACGCGATCACGAGCACCTCCGACAGCGCCTCGCGGTTGCGCGCCTCGAGGATCATGCGGCCCACGCGCGGGTCGAGCGGCAGCTTCGCGAGTTCGCGGCCCACCGGGGTGATCTCGTTCTGCTCGTCGACCGCGCCCAGCTCGTTGAGCAGCTGGTAGCCGTCGGCGATGGCGCGGCGCGGGGGCGGCTCGATGAACGGGAAGTCCTCGACGAGGCCCAGGTGCAGCGACATCATCCGCAGGATCACGCCGGCGAGCGACGAGCGCAGGATCTCGGGGTCGGTGAAGCGCGGGCGGCCGGCGAAGTCCTTCTCGTCGTAGAGGCGGATGCAGATGCCGTTGCTGACCCGGCCGCAGCGGCCGGCGCGCTGGTTGGCCGCGGCCTGGCTCACCGGCTCGATCTGCAGCTGCTCGACCTTGTTGCGGTAGCTGTAGCGCTTCACGCGCGCGGTGCCCGCGTCGATCACGTACTGGATGCCGGGCACGGTCAGCGAGGTCTCGGCCACGTTGGTGGCGAGCACGATGCGCCGCGCGCTGTGCGGCTCGAACACCATGTCCTGCTCCTGCTGGCTCAGGCGGGCGAACAGCGGCACCACCTCCACGCCGGGCGGGTGGTTGCGGCGCAGGTGTTCGGCGGCCTCGCGGATCTCGCGTTCACCGGGCAGGAACACCAGCACGTCGCCGCTGCCCTCGCGCCACAGCTCGGTGACGGCATCGCCGATGGCGTCGTTCAGGCCGTACTCGCGGCTCTCCTCGAACGGCCGCCAGCGCTGCTCCACCGGGAACAGGCGGCCGGAGACCTGGATCACCGGAGCGGGCCCGTGGCGCGACGCGAAGTGCTGCGCGAAGCGGTCCGCGTCGATGGTGGCCGAGGTGACGATCACCTTCAGGTCGGGCCGCCGCGGCAGGATCTGGCGCAGGTAGCCCAGCAGGAAGTCGATGTTGAGGCTGCGCTCGTGGGCCTCGTCGATGATCAGCGTGTCGTACGCCTTGAGCAGCGGGTCGGTCTGGGTCTCGGCGAGCAGGATGCCGTCGGTCATCAGCTTGACGCTGGCGCCGGCCGACAGCCGGTCCTGGAACCGGACCTTGAAGCCCACGTGTTCGCCGAGCGGCGTGTTCAGCTCCTGGGCGATGCGCTTGGCCACGCTGGACGCGGCGATGCGCCGCGGCTGGGTGTGGCCGATCAGCCCGTGCCCGCCCGCCCCCTTGCCCCGGCCGAGGGCCAGCGCGATCTTCGGCAGCTGGGTGGTCTTGCCCGAACCGGTCTCGCCGCAGACGATGACGACCTGGTGGGCTTCGATGGCCCGCGCGATCTCGTCGCGCCGGCCGGACACCGGCAGCGCGTCGGGAAAGGTGATCGGGGGGATCGGGTTGGCGATCACCGGCTTTGCAGGTGCCGGCGTACCGCGGCGGGGAGAAGCTGACATCGGCCCTTCGTGCAAAAATCGCAGATTATTCCAAAGCGTCCACTGAACACCGAGCGGCCATGAGTCTTGTCTTCCCTCACACCTTCGTCCCGTGGTTCCGGTCCGTCGCGCCGTACATCCACGCGCACCGAGGCAAGACCTTCGTGGTGGCCATCGCGGGTGAGCTGGTGGCGGCGGGCAAGCTGCCCACCTTCGCGCAGGACCTCGCCATTCTCCACGCGATGGGCATCAAGCTCGTGCTGGTGCACGGCTTCCGCCCGCAGGTGGAGGAGCAGCTCGCGCTGAAGGGCCACGTCTCGCGCTTCAGCCACGGCATGCGGGTCACCGACCCCGTCGCCCTCGATTGCGCGCAGGAGGCCGCGGGCCAGATGCGCTACGAGATCGAGGCCGCATTCTCGCAGGGTCTGCCCAACACGCCCATGGCCCACAGCCAGATCCGCGTGATCTCGGGCAACTTCATCACCGCGCGCCCCGTCGGCATCCTCGACGGCGTGGACTTCCAGCACACCGGCCTGGTCCGCAAGATCGACGCCGCGGGCATCCGCCGTGCGGTCGAGTTCGGCGCGCTCGTGATGATTTCGCCGTTCGGTTTCTCGCCCACCGGCGAAGCCTTCAACCTCAGCATGGAAGACGTGGCCGCCAGCGCGGCCATCGCGCTGCAGGCCGAGAAACTCATCTACGTGACCGAGGTCAAGGGTATCCCCCTCGACCCGGCCGACCCCGACAGCGAGATCGACACGGAACTCGCGCTCGCCGATGCGCGCAAACTGCTCGCGAATCTGCCGAATCCCATTCAACCCACCGACACCGCGTTTTATCTGCAGCACGCGGTGAAGGCGAGCGAACACGGCGTGGAGCGGGTTCACATCGTTCCCTATTCGGTCGATGGTTCCGTGCTGATGGAATCATTCACCCACGACGGCGTGGGCACCATGATCGTCGACGAGAAACTCGAAAGCCTGCGCGAAGCCACGGCCGACGACATCGGCGGCGTGCTGCAGCTGATCGAACCATTCGAGCGCAACGGCACCCTCGTCAAGCGCGACCGCACGGAAATCGAGCGCGACATCGGCCTGTATACGGTGATCGAACACGACGGCGTGATCTTCGGTTGCGCCGCGCTTTACCCATACCCCGAGGCGCGCACCGGGGAAATGTCCGCGCTGACGGTATCTCCCAACGTCCAGAGCCAGGGCGACGGCGAACGCATCCTGAAGCGCGTGGAACAGCGCGCGAAGAGCGCGGGGCTCGAGAGCATATTCGTACTCACGACGCAAACCATGCACTGGTTTCTCAAGCGGGGCTTTGCCCAGGTCGACCCCGACTGGCTGCCCGACGCGCGCAAGCGCAAATACAACTGGGACCGGCGTTCCCAGGTGCTGGTCAAGAAACTCTCCTGACCGCCCTGCCGTCCCGCGCCCTCTCACCCCATTCACCCCATCTCCCAGAGGAAAAACACCATGGCCCGCACCGTCCAATGCGTCTACCTGAAGAAGGAGGCCGAAGGCCTCGATTTCGCCCCCTATCCCGGTGAACTGGGCAAGCGCATCTACAACGAAGTCAGCAAGGAAGCCTGGGCCGCGTGGATGAAGCACCAGACCATGCTCGTCAACGAAAACCGCCTGAACCTGGCCGACCAGCGCGCTCGCCAATACCTCGCCCGCCAGATGGAACGCTTTTTCTTCGGCGAAGGCGCGGAACAACCGGCGGGGTATGTCCCGCCCTCGGCCTGACCGGTTCATATTCCTTTACACCGTTGGGAAATTCCCTTTGCCCGTGAATATCCCTCGCCAAGCGCGAGGGCCTTCCCCTAGAATGCGGGTTTGCAGCAGCCGGTGCTGCCCCATCGACTGGAAGGAATATCCATGAGCACGCTCCAAGACTTGCTGGCCCGCAAAGCGGCCCTCGAACAGGAAATCGAAAGCACTCAGAAACGTGAGCGCAGCGATGCCGTCGCAAAGGTCAAGGCCCTGATGGCTGAATACGGTTTGACGGCTGCCGACCTCGCTGCAAAAAGCACCGGCCGTTCGGGTGCACCGAAAGGCGGCAAGGTTGCCGCGAAATACCGCAACGCTGCCACCGGCGACAGTTGGAGCGGTCGCGGCCTGCAACCCAAATGGTTGAAGGCGGCCCTGGCTTCCGGCAAGAAACTGAGCGATTTCGCGGTCTGAAGCCCAGAGTTTCTCCGTCCCCCAAGAACTTCGCCGCCCCTTTCGGGCGGCGTTTTTCTTGGGGCCACCCTCCCTTCCCGCCCCTCCCGGCCCGCTAGACTGATCCCGTGATTCCACAGAGCTTTGTCCAGGACATGCTGTCCCGCGTCGACGTCGTCGAGGTGGTGGGCCGCTACGTCCAACTGAAGAAGGCCGGCATCAACCACAAGGGCCTGTGCCCCTTCCACGGCGAGAAGTCCCCGAGCTTCACGGTCAGCGCCACGCGCCAGACCTACCACTGCTTCGGCTGCGGCGTGCACGGCAACGCCCTCGGTTTCCTGATGGCGTACTCGGGCATGGGGTTCGTCGAAGCCGTGCGCGACCTGGCGCAACAGGTGGGCATGACGGTGCCGGAAGACGACCGCTCGCCGCAGGAACGCGAGAAGGCCGCCGCGCTCAAGCAGCGCCAGGCCACGCTGACCGACGTGCTGCACAAGGCGAGCGACAGCTACCGCAAGCAGCTCAAGGGCAACAAGCGCGCCGTCGACTACCTGCGCGGGCGCGGCCTCACCGGCGAGATCGCCTCCGCGTTCGGCCTCGGCTACGCGCCTGACGGCTGGCGCGGCCTCGCCAGCGTGTTCCCGCACTACGACGACCCGTTGCTCGAGGAAAGCGGCCTCGTGATCGCCACCGGCGACAACGAGGCCGACAAGAAGCGCTACGACCGCTTCCGCGACCGCATCATGTTCCCGATCCGCAACGTGCAGGGCGAGGTCATCGGGTTCGGCGGGCGCGTGCTCGACAAGGGCGAACCGAAGTACCTGAACTCCCCCGAAACCTCGGTCTTCCACAAGGGCAAGGAGCTGTACGGCCTGCACGAGGCCCGTGCCGGCCTGCGCAAGCGGGGCTACGCACTCGTGGTCGAGGGCTACATGGACGTGGTGGCGCTGGCCCAGCTGGGTTTCCCGAACGCCGTGGCCACGCTCGGCACCGCCTGCTCGGCCGACCACGTGCAGAAGCTCTTCCGCTTCACCGAGTCCATCGTCTTCAGCTTCGACGGCGACGCCGCCGGGCGCCGCGCCGCCGGCCGCGCGCTCGAGGCCTCGCTGCCCTTCGCCACCGACACCCGCTCGGTGCGCTTCCTGTTCCTGCCGCCCGAACACGACCCCGATTCGTACGTGCGCGAACACGGCGCCGAAGCCTTCGAGCAGTACGTCGCCCAGGCCGTGCCGCTGTCGCGCCAGCTGATCGAGGCGGCCCGCGAGGGCTGCGACACCGACAGCGCCGAAGGCCGTGCCCGCCTTCTCGCCCAGGCCAAGCCGCTGTGGCACGCCCTGCCCGAGGGCGCGCTGAAGATGCAGCTGCTGGGCGACCTCGCCCAGGCCGCGGGACTCACCACCGACGACCTGAACCGCCTGTGGGCCGCGCAGGCCCAGGCGCAGTCCCGTTCGGGCGGCGGTCGTTCGCGCCCGCCGCGCGACGCCGGCCAGGACGATCGCGGCGGACCGCCGCCGGACGACGCTCCCTGGTCCTACGAACCCTCGTCCGACTTCGACCCCGACAGTTTCGACCCCACCGGCGGCCAGGGCGCGGCCCAGGGTGGCAGCGAAGGGGGTGGCGGCTGGCAGGGCCGGGGCAACAAGCCCTGGGCCGGCAAGGACAAGAAGCCCTGGACGCCCAACAAGTCCTGGGGTGACAAGCCCTGGAACCGCAAGCCGCCCGAGGAAGGCTCGGGCCTGCCGCGCGCCCGGCCCGACAGCACCGCCGACGCGGCGCTGCGCATGCTGCTGCTGAGCATCGGGTGGTGGGAGCAGCTCGACGCAGGCGACCACGACCTGCTGCACAAGCTGCCCGCCCCGTACGGCCCGCTGTCGGCGTGGATCGAGCGCCACCTCCACGACCATGGCGCCGTGACCTGGGCCGAACTGGAGCCCGCCATCCGCGAGACGGAGTGGGCGGGCTTCGTGGCCCGCCTGGTGACGGCCGATGCCGCACGGGGCGAGGCGGCCTTCGCCGACCTGCGCAAGGCGGTCGACGCGCTCTGGGTGCAGGCGCTGAAGGTGCAGCTCGACGACCTCAGCCGTCGCGCCGCCACCGACCCGCAGCTGCTGGTTCAGATGCGCGAGGTGGAACAGCACCGCCGCCGCCGCCTGCAGTCGCTCGCGCCACCGCCCAGCACGGCCCGTTGACGGCGCCCGATGCGCGACCTTTGACGGATCGCGTTCCGTGGACGATAATCATGGGTTAGTTACGGCGCAAGAGTGACAGCAGTACCTCCGGGCCCCGGCCACCCTTTGAACCAGGGTCCCCGCATTGGCCACCCTTCCCCGCAAGGACTGCATTCTTTGAATGATCACGCGAGACTTGCCTCGTTTCATGCCTGCCGCTGGCCGGCTTCGCATGCCCTTTCGGGCGGTTGCGATGCCCGGATCGGCTGGCTTGCCGTGCCCGCCTCCTTCAGAAAAACACCGATCGCCCCCGAAGAACTGCTTGTTTTTCAGGCACTCGATCGCATGTGTTCCGCCTGGGAAACGTCTGCACGTCGAACCGCATGAGGCCGTGATCCCCACCACCATTCGAGGATTTGCATGACCGCGAAGAAGAGCGCCCCCACCAAAGCGACGAAGGCCGCCCCGGCCGAGGCCGAGGAAAAGAAGAAACCCGGCCGTCCCGCCACGAAGACTGCGACCGCGGAAGCCAAGGGCAAGCCGGGCCGCAAGCCGAAGGCTGCCGCCGCCAAGGAAGAGGTGCCCGAGGAAGACTTCTCCGACATCGAAGCCGACCTCGCGGGCGAGCCCGAAGCCGAGGCCGAGTCCGCCGGTGACGGCGAGAAGGTCGCGAAGGCCAAGCCGCTGCGCATGAAGGTGTCGCGGGCGAAGGAACGCGCGCTGATGCGCGAGTTCGGCCTGGACGAGACCGCGCTCACCGAAGAGGAAGTCGCCAAGCGCCGCCAGGAGCTCAAGACCCTCATCAAGATGGGCAAGACGCGTGGTTTCCTGACGCACCAGGAGATCAACGACCACCTGCCCGAGAAGCTGGTCGACGCCGAAATCCTCGAAGCCATCGTGTCGATGCTCAACGACATGGGCATCGCCGTGTACGAGCAGGCGCCCGACGCCGCCACGCTGCTGATCGCCGGCGGCGGCACCACCACGGCCACGGAAGAGGAAGCGGAAGAAGCCGCCGAAGCCGCGCTGTCCACCGTCGACTCCGAGTTCGGCCGCACCACCGACCCCGTCCGCATGTACATGCGCGAGATGGGCACGGTCGAGCTGCTGACGCGTGAAGGCGAGATCGAGATCGCCAAGCGCATCGAAGGCGGCCTGCAGGCCATGATGCTCGCCATCAGCGCCTCGCCCACCACCATCGCCGAGATCCTCGCCTACGCCGACAAGATCGCGTCCGGCGAGATGAAGATCTCCGAGGTGGTCGACGGCTTCGTCTCGGAAGACGAGGCGGACGACTACGTGGCCGAGGAAGACGTCGACTTCTTCGACGAGGAAGACGACGACGACGGCCAGGGCGGCAGCAAGGCGCTGACCAAGAAGCTCGAGGAACTGAAGAACGCGGCGCTCGCGAAGTTCGAGGACCTGCGCGTCAACTTCGAGAAGATGCGCAAGGCCTTCGAGAAGGACGGCTACCAGTCGCCGTCGTACAACAAGGCCCAGGAAGCCATCAGCGAAGAGCTGATGACCATCCGCTTCACGGTCAAGACCATCGAGAAGCTGTGCGGCATCCTGCGCTCGCAGGTGGACGACGTGCGCCGCTACGAACGCGAGCTGCGCAAGATCCTGGTGGACAAGTGCGGCATGCCGCAGGACTACTTCATCAAGAACTTCCCGCCCAACATCCTGAACCTCAAGTGGGCCGAGAAGGAAGTGGCGGCGAACAAGCCGTACAGCGCGATCCTGTCGCGCAACCTGCCCCCGGTGCAGGAACTGCAGAAGAAGCTGACCGACCAGCAGGCCCGCGCCGTGGTGCCCCTCGAGGACCTGAAGGGCATCAACAAGCGCATGAACGAGGGCGAGAAGTCCTCGCGCGACGCGAAGAAGGAAATGATCGAGGCCAACCTGCGCCTCGTGATCTCCATCGCGAAGAAGTACACGAACCGCGGCCTGCAGTTCCTCGACCTGATCCAGGAAGGCAACATCGGCCTGATGAAGGCCGTGGACAAGTTCGAGTACCGCCGCGGCTACAAGTTCTCGACGTACGCCACGTGGTGGATCCGCCAGGCCATCACGCGCTCGATCGCCGACCAGGCCCGCACGATCCGCATCCCGGTCCACATGATCGAGACGATCAACAAGATGAACCGCCTGTCGCGCCAGCACCTGCAGGAGTTCGGCTTCGAGCCGGACGCCCCCACGCTGGCCGAGAAGATGGAGATCCCGGAAGACAAGATCCGCAAGATCATGAAGATCGCGAAGGAGCCGATCTCGATGGAAACCCCCATCGGCGACGACGACGATTCGCACCTGGGCGACTTCATCGAGGACA